>BNJU01003625.1_pt1 | contig 55825 bp, 81 predicted proteins | sample 8539281 | NCBI WGS metagenome assembly BNJU01 (sample SAMD00202456, study PRJDB9452) | human saliva metagenome | isolation source: human saliva | place: Japan
GATCGGGGTCAAAAAGCCCCTTTCTCATTCGAGAAGCGGTATTTCCCTCCCAAGTACCTGCACAGAGTGCTTACAAGATAGGAAAAAGGTCAACATGCTTTCCTATCAATTTGTGAGATTCCGCAATAAAAGGCCGATGCATGACGAGATTAAATGCATGCTTATCGCATTTTGGAGAATTGCGCAGGACGTGAAAGTCACAAATATACACCTACAAAACTTAGAACTTATATTTCCGTCACACAAAAATAATCTAAGATGAACCTTTTAATTGCTCTACTTCCCGCTCTGCTTTTGAGAGTGCTTCCGTTAGCTATTTCTAAGGTCGGCGGCCGTCCCATTCATCAAATTATTGGTACCACAACGGAACACTGCTCGTAGCTATTGTGGTTTACCTCATTGTGCAACCCGATATCACCACGGCCAACTTCTGGTGGTGCTTTCTTTCCGGTGCCATGGGCCGGTGCGCAAAATGTCTGCAGTATCGTTCTTTCGAATTGATCGGCGTTTCCGGCGGCTTGCCCATTTCTACCGGCATGCAATTGACGGCGAATTCCATTGTGGGGGCGCTCTTTCTCGGTGACTGGCCGACTTGGGGGCAGCGCTTGGTGGGTTTCAGCGCGATAGCCTTGATCATTTGGGGAATCTGGCTCACTGCGCGTCGTGATCCCGCAGGATAATGGGCAGAAATCCGCTCAGCAGCCGACAAACTTAGTCTCGAGTAATGACATAGGTTCGCACGGTGAAAGTGCTTCAGCGGCGCTTAAAACGACGAATGTGAATGAAACGGCACAAGATGCAGCCCATCGCGTTGTGATACGAACCCCGATTGCGTTGCCGAAGCAGTGGATCACGTGGGACAAGCGCCCGGCGAGGGCTGCAGCAACGAAAAAGCGACAATGCATCCGCCGAGAACAGTGCTTCAGACGCCGATGTGGTCTCCAATATGAAGACCGGCATTCTTGTCTTGGCCATCGGTACGATAGGCTATGTCGGCTTCTCCTTTTTCCCTGCGCGATTCCACGTCGACGGGCGTGCCGCTTTTCTGTCTCAGGCCATCGGCATGACGATAGGTGCTCTCTTCTTCTCGCTCTTCTATCTCAAGCAGCGTCCTTTCTCGCGGGCGAGTGTGAAGAATATGCTCGGCGGTTTCATCTTTGCTGTGGCCGTCCTGCTCTATCTGATCTCCATCAATTTGAACGGTGTGTCGGTTGCCGCCTCACTGACGCAAATGAACGTGATTCTCGCCACCTTGGGTGGTATTTACATCCTCGGTGAGCGCAAGACACGCTGGGAATTGTGGAATGTCTACATCGGCCTCTTCATTGTCTTGATTGGCGGTGTAATGATTGGACTCACCTCTACAGAGATCGTGGCGAATCTGCTTTAAGCGTTCAGTTGATGTGCTAACAAGGTTGTGCGGGCGATGAGTTTCGCTGTGCATTTCTCCAGGTGCATTCACCTTGCCTCGACTCTTCCCTTTTCTCATCAACCTATCCTCAACGAGACCCAAAAAGAGCGGCCGTGCAGTCCCATTCGGACTTGCACGGCCGCTTCTGGTCATTGGAAAAACCTTTTCCCACGAATGGTAGGAAGGGCGCGCCAGTGTTGCGGGCAGCGCGCAGCTTTCAAAAAGAGGTTTCCAGGGAAACGCAGGGTTTAGACTTCTTCTGCTTCCTCCGCTTCGTTCTCGCCGGACTGATTGCGCTTGCCGAGGGTATTCGGGCAGACTCATACCGGCTTGGTCGAAGAGATCGGCGAGTGGAGGAACAGATTTGAGCAAACCGCTGACGAAGTTCGCCGTAGAACCCTTGCCGTCGGCGCTTTGTCCACCATTGTCCCAAACGGTCACCTTGTCGATGTTGATGCCCTTGATGGCTTCTACCTGCGTGCGCACGAGTTCAGGGAGTTTCTCGAGGAGGAGAGCATGTAGGCCTTGTTGGCATCGCCGCCGGCAGCTCGGATCATCTTGTCGTAACCTTCGGCCTGCTTTGGTCAGAATCTCATAAAGTCCTTTGCCTCGGCTTCCATTTTTGGCAAAAATGGCATCAGCTTCACCCTTGGCTCTGCACACGTTTTTGTTCGGCTTCGGCCTCGGCTTCGATCACAATACGGCGCTTTTCCACCTCTTGTGCCACGATGACGTTGGCCTGCTGCGAAGCGCGTTCGCGTTCGGCGCGTGCTGTTTCGGCCAAGCGTTCGGCAGAATAGGCTTCTTCGAGGGCTTTGGCCTGTGCCACCTTCTCGGCAGCGACGGCGCGACGCTGGGCTTCGGCTTCGCGTTCGCGGCGATCGGCATCGGAGTTGGCCACTTCGACCTTCGCCTTGTTCTCACCGGCGATGGCCATCGGCGTTGGCTTCCGACGTGCGGATACGCGTTTCCTTCATTGCTTCGGCGCGACCGATCTCACCGATCTTATCTTGTTCGGCAACGCTCACCTTGGCTTCGTTGATGGCCTTGGCGGCGGCTTCCTTACCGAGGGCTTCGATGTAGCCGCTCTCGTCTTTGATGTCGGTGACGTTGACGTTGATGAGCTTCAAACCGATTTTCTTCAGTTCGATCTCCACATTCTTCATAATGTTCTCCTGGAACTTGTCGCGGTCGCTGTTCAATTCCTCAATCGACATCGACGCGATGACCAAACGGAGCTGTCCGAAGAGGATGTCGCGCGCCATTTCTTGAATGTCGGTGGGTTTTGAGTCCGAGGAGGCGTTCGGCGGCGTTGTTCATCGAGTCGCCTTCGGTCGAAAATACCCACGGTGAAAGCGGCAAGGCACGTCAACGCGGATGTTTTGTCGCGAGAGGGCGTTCGTCAAGTTGGCTTCGATCGAGATGGGCGTGAGGCTCAGTGAGGCATAGTCCTGAATGATGGGCCAAACGAAGGCACCGCCACCGTGAATGCACTTGGCTGAGCCGTTGGTACCGCGCGTACCGAAGATGACCAAGATCTTGTCGGAGGGGCAACGGCGGTAGCGATTGAGCAATGCGGCGAGCATAATGATCGCGCCTACGAACAAAATCGCCGGAAGGTAGAGAGGAGACATTTCCATAAAAGTGATGTGTTGATAGATAGTAGTTGCAAGAGAAACTCACAAACGCTTTATTTCGCCTCGCTTATCTACGCGAGCGAGGTTGAAAACAGCGCAGGTTGCTCAGCCGCGGCGAAATGCAGCAGCCGGGCGACGACTTGTCGTCGGCCCGGTGTGTATGCCCGTGGCGAGCGCGCGCTGTGCGAAAGTGGTGCGTCGGGAGGTGGGGCGACGCGGGCTACAGGCGTTGCACCGTCACCGTGAGATGGTCTACGGCTTTGACCACGCGACTTTACAGCCCGTGGGGAGTTCGTCGCCGTCCGCGCTTTCGGCCATCAATTCGTGGAGCGAACCGGACACCTCACCATGACTTTTGCCCAGTTGTCCCTTCCGGGAGGGATGCGAAGGTAGACATCGCCCACCGTACCGACACTTTGCGCGGTGTCGAAGGTGGCATTTGCGAGCGCAGCACTTGGCAGAGCAAGTAGTGAACGATGAGCATAAAGAGGGCGCCCACGGAGAAAGCCACGATGCCCAACCACCATTGGTTCTGAATTTCGGGATAGCAGAGCACGCCGGTCCAACCGAAACCGAGGAGGAAGCAGGGCCACCGTCTTCACCGAAACCAGACTCAGTCCGTCGATGTCGAAGCTGGTGTCGCCACCGCTGAAGTCTGCATCGGTGTCGAAACCAAAAAGCAGGAGGGCGATTTGGATGAGGAAGACAACGAGGCTACAATGGCTGTACCCTCAATACAAATAGTAGGTGGGAGATTGGAGAAAGAGGTCCCAATAGGAGCTGGTCATGGTGGATAGAAGATATAAAAAGGACATAAATGTGAGCCAAAAAGTGCCATCCGGACTTGAACTCGTGTGCGTTTTTCAGAAAAAGGGACGCATGGTCGAGCGACCCGGTGGACTTTGCGGACTCCGAACAAAATGAACGGGAGTCATACCGCAAATATACAGACTAAGTTCTGACTTTTCCAAAAAGGTGTTCGTGTTGTTTCTCCTTTTTCGTTTTTGAGAAAAATGCGCTATTCTTTCTCTTTCAAGAGTTAGTGTACTGATCGAAGGTGGCTGTTTTTCGGCTATACGTGGCGTCTTTTTCAGCACTTCGCGGTGTGTGCAGGGGAAAAGTAGGGAGAAAAAGCGAAAAAGCAGTGGTGTTTGCGAAAAGTCGTGAGCTTTTTATTGAAAGTTGGGAAGGGTGTCCGAAGAATGGCGGTCTGCTTCAGTGCGGCGGTGTGCGTTGTGCCCGTGGGGTGGGAGTTCTCTGCCGACGCGTGCCGCCGAAGGCCAGCGAGAGCGCGGATGTTTTTCCCGCAGCCCGTGACGATGATGCCGGCGTTGTCGTGTTTGCCGATGTGGGGTGTTACCATGCTGCGATACTCAATGCGTTAAGGAGCACTACGGGTCAGCAATGTGTTCAAACAATGCGAATTCTATCTTTGCAACTGGTAGCAAAAGTAAAAGCGTATATTTGCACCCGAAAAAGTAGTTTTACTGTCAACAAAAGAAATGAAAAGACAAGTGTACATAGCGATAGTGGTTTTGGCAGCAATCATGTTGCTTGCCGTGCCATTCATTCCGCATCATCACCACGATAATGCGCTATGTACGGTTGTGGAACACTGTGACAGCGACAACACGGATAATGACGTACATACAGGCCACAGTGATGACGGCACGGTGTGCATAGAGAATGGCGGATTGTTCATATCCCAATCCGATGCCCACAACAATACTTCTTATAAGATCATTCCGACATTTGTCTGTGCGATATGCAGGATGGTAATTGCCGAACTGTTTCCGGCAAAGAAGATTCCATGCGAATGGGAAGGCATCGCCATCTACCAATCGGCGAAACTGAACCGGATCAATGGTCTGCGGGCACCACCCCATATTATTTTCTGACACCTCATTATAAATCTATGAGGTGCGGTATGCCTTTTCGCATACCCTATTTCCCTTTTTTTATACATCATCCGTTCCCTTTGTGTAAGGGAACGTAAAATGTAGTACAACAAAAATGTCATAAAGAGAGCCTTAGTGCCTGTAGCACGGTCTTTCTTCTGTTGTTGTATGCCCGTGATGTAAAAGCACAAGGACGATTTGCAACCGACTGACAGCCTGTTGCACGATCACCGGCGCGTCGCAACTTTCAGTCAAAGCAGCTGATAGTGCCGGCCTTGCTGATGGCATCGGTAGATATGTGATAGCCGCAGGAACGAGAGCATTAGGAGGTTGACAGCAAGCATTGAGTCAGGGGATGGTGTCTCCAGAGTAGGTCTAGAATTTTATGCACAAAACCTCGCATATAGGCAGTAACTGTCCGTGCAACGTCAAATTGTCCCAAAAGAAGGCGGAGATCTCCCGCATCTCCTTTTCCCCTACTACAGTGGGAAGAAGAGGACTTTCAGACTGATCTTTAATTTAGAATGGAATATGTTTCAGAAAGCTGATAAAATTCTCAATAGAGAACAAACTTACAATAGGCCTACTGACAGTAGTCCTCATCATCTGGGGAGGGTGGTCGCTGTCCAGTTGCCGTTTGACTCCACGCCTGATATAACCAACAATCAGGTGCAGGTCATCACGCAGGCCCCGACGTTGGGGGCGCAGGAGGTGGAGCAGTTCATCACCACTCCCGTGGAGATGGCGCTCGCCAACATACCGAGAGTGACGGAGCGGCGGAGCATCAGTCGCAGCGGACTATCGGTCATCACGCTGTTTTCGACGATGCCGCCGATGTGTATGGGCGCGGCGCAGGTGAGCCAACAATTGAAGGAAGCCGAGGAGGTGTTGCCGCAAGGCAAAAGCACTGTGGGGCTTGTTCCCGTGACGACCGGGCTCGGCGAAATCTACCATGATACCCCTACGCGCGAAAAAGGCTACGAAGACAAGTATAGCGCACTGACCTCGCGCACGATGCAGGACTGGATTGTGCGCAAGCAACTGTCCGGCACGGAGGGCATAGCCGAAGTGAGCGGATGGGGCGGATACGTGAAAGCAGTACGAGGTGGCGATTGACGCCGACCGACTGAACGCATCTGGGCTGACCGTGGCGGACGTGTGCATGACGCCCTCGAAGCGGGCAACGAGAGTCACCGGCGGCAGCTACATCGAGAAGAACGGCAACCAGTATTTCATCCGCGGTATAGGTCTCGCCACGTCGTTGGAGGACATCGGGAAAATTCCCGTGAAGACCATTGGCGTACTCCGATACTCGTAAGGGACGTGGCAAATGTGCAGTTCGGATATGCCACCCGCTATGGAGCCGTGACAAGGAACGGCGAGGGCGAGGTCGTGGCCGGTATCACGCTGATGCTCAAAGGTGAGAATTTTCAGCAGGTGATAAAGAATGTAAGAGCGCATGACGCAGATACAGAAAAAGCCTGCCCGAAGGCGTGGTCGTCGAACCCTTCATCGACCGTACGCAATTGGTGAACTGCGTGACGGGAACCATCACTCGCAACCTGATAGAGGGAGGGCTGATTGTGGTCTTTATCCTCGTGCTGTTCCTGGCAACTACCGCGCAGGACCTGTGGTAGCCACCGTGATTCCATTGTCCATGTTGTTCGCCTTCGAGGATGAAGCTCTTCGGCGTGAGCGAAACCTGATGAGCCTCGGTGCGATGAGACTTCGGGCTTATCGTCGATGGTGCGGTCATCATCGTAGCCGTGTGCCACCACATAGGCATCAGCAGGGACAAGTACTGGCGCAAGGCTCACGCAGGCGCGAGATGGACGACGAGTGTATCTCTCCGCGTCCAAAATCCGCAAGAGCGCGGCATTCGGCGAAATCATTATCATGACGGTCTATTTGCCCTTGCTCACGCTGGCGGGGGATTGAGAAGATCTTTCCCGCCCATGGCGATGACCATCTTCTTCGCCATACTCGGCATTCATCTTGTCGCTCACGTAGTGCCGCCGATGGTAGCGCGTTGTTCCTCAGCAAGGAGAGCACGCTGGCGCAACCTATCTGACCGCCTCATTGAGAAGTTGAGAGGATGGTATCTGCCCGTCATCACGAAAAGCCTCGATTGGAGCAAAGGCGCTGATCGCCTCGATGGTCGTGCTGTTTGTGGCCAGCCTACTTATCTTCAATAGGTTGGGCGGAGAGTTCATCCCCAGCCTTGAGGAGGGCGACTGCCGCCGAAATCAGCATGGTGCAGGGCACGTCGCTCTCGCAGATGGTCGAAAGCACCACGCAGGGCGGAGAAAAAGACTGAAGGCGCAATTCCCGGAGGTGAAACAGGCGGTGACGCGCATCGGAAGCTCCGAAATCCCCACCGACCCCATGCCCCGTGGAGCGTGCCGACATGCTCATATCCTGATTCCGAAAGCCGAATGGACCTCAGCAAAGACCAAAAAGACGAGCTGATGGAGGAAGATGGAGGAAGCGCTGAGCGTCATTCCCGGAATGGAAGTGGAGATGACGCAGCCCATACAGATGCGCAACAACGAGCTGATTACGGGCATCAAACAGGATGTGGCAAAAGATATGCGGCAACGACCTCGACGCACTGGAATCTTCAGCAAAAAGCGGCATCGCTCATCAAGAATGTGGATGGCGTGTCTGAGCCGTTCGTGGAGAAGGTGCAGGACAGCCACAGATACTAGGTGAAAGTACGACCGCGACCGTCTGGCGAAATACGGCATTTCCACAACCACCGCTAATCGTGCTCGAGCCGCCTTCGCCGGCCGTCGCACCGGCTACGTGTTCGAGGAAGATCGCCGTTTTGACATGGTGGTGCGGATGGACAATAACCTGCGCAACGACCTCGCGGCATTGGAGGTCTCTCATCTGCCGCTGCCCGACGGCGGGACGCTGCCGTTGCGGCAGGTTGCCGAAATCAGCTTCGAGAACGCTCCGGCGCAAATCACACACGAGGACGGACAGCGGCGCATCTAGTGGGTTTCAACGTTCGAGGACGTGACGTGCAAAGCACCGTAGAGGAAATCAAGCCCTTCTCGACAAGGAACTGAAGCTCCCGGCGGCTATTATCATCATACGGCGGACAGTTCCAGAACCTTCAGGAAGCCACAGGACGCCTCATGCTCGCGCGTGCCGCTTGCCCTGCTGGTTATCCTCTGCCTGCTGTATGCCACACTGAAGAATGTGCGCGAGACGCTGTTCGTGTTCTCTGCCATACCGTTGTTCGCCATCGGCGGTGTGTGGCTTTGTGGCTGCAGCGATATGCCGTTCAGCATTTCCGCCGGTGTGGGATTCATCGCGCTCTTTGGCGTGGCGGTACTCAACGGCATCGTGCTTATCGGACAGTTCAACACGTTCGAGAAGGAAGGAATGACGGATGTGCGAAACGCATTATCGAGGGGTGTGCTGCGACTGCGCCCGGTCATCATGACGGCACTCGTGGCATCGCTCGGCTTCATGCCTATGGCACTCTCCACGGGCGACGGAGCCGAAGTGCAGCGTCCTCGCGACTGTGGTCATCGGCGGTCTGCTCACGGCTACCATCCTGACACTCATCGTCTTGCCGTCAATATATAAGACATTCACAAGAGAAAATCGTGAGGAAGCATGAAAAGATTCAAGTATATCATTTTAGCCGTATGTTTCGGCGCACCGCCGCTGTCGTCGTCTGCAAGAAAGGCCACGACGTTGCAGGAGTGCATCGACATGGCATTGAACAACAATCTATACATGAAAGCTGGGACAGTCTCCGTGGGCAAAGCCCGCGACCTGCAAGGCACGGCGTTCGGACTATGGAGAAGACATCCGTCACGCTCAGTCAAGACCCCACATCAGGGGGCGACAACAGCATAACGGTAAGCCAGTCGTTCGAGTTCCCCACCGTTTTATGCCGCACGGCGCAAATACCTGAAAGCGGAAACGGCGGTGGCGAGAGCTGTCTGGCGGTGACACGCAACGAGGTGATATGGACGTAAGCGCATACTATTACACCTGCTCCATGACCGCCGTACCATCGAAATCTTGCAGGCGCAAGACAGTGTATGTACGATAGGGTTCGTCAGCCTGCCTCGGCACGGTGCAAGGCGGGGGCGGCAGGCACCTGGAACTGATAAACGCTGAGCGTATCCGCAACGAGAACCGCATCGAGAGGAAAAAGGCTGAAAAAGTCTTACCGGTCGGCGATGCTCGCTTTCCGGCAACTGCTGAACACGGACACCGTGGTCGTTCCGGCGGATGCTCGGCTTCCGTCATCCGACAGGAAATGCCGGAGCATCCGCTTCCTTTGAGCAAAACGCCTTTTGGGTGGAATGTATGCCGCACAGATAACGGCATCTGAGCGTAACCTCAGCCTTGCCAAACAAGGGTACATGCGGATTGAGCATTGGCTTGAAAGGGCAGCTGCTCATCAAGGGCTTCAATCCTACGGCATCGAGCGCAACAGATTTGAAAAGGGAAATTTCATGGGCGTCGAGGTTGGCGTGAGAGTCCCTTGTTTTGGGGGCAGTCAAAAGGCGGTGAAGGCTGCCCGGCGCGACGTGGAACTGGTGGAAACTCAGCCGCCGGCAGGCGGAGCAACGTATGAACAAGGAATACTATGACGGACTGAACGAGCTTTTCCGTGCACAGAAGGTGCTGGACTATTACATCGCGCTGGGAAACGGATGGCAGCCGAGCGCATGAGCCGCCTCTCGCAGGCGTCCCTACGAGAATGGCGAAAGCTGGGTATGGAATATATCCAGAACCAGCAGACGGTACTCGACGTCACAGTTGCGGTATGCCGATGCCGTCAACGACTACAATCAGGCAATACCACGTTGAACTACATAAAAGGAAACAAATGAAAACGTTTTATATGACGATCATAGCAGGACGCTCACTCTCCTTGCGTCATGCTCCGGGCACAAGAACGCAGAAATCCAGACTAAAGAAACTGGATGAACAGCGTAAGGAAGAGGTGAAACTGACGCAAGAGAAGTTGAACACGGTGGGCATCACATTAGCAAAGTGGAGAAAAAGAAACTCGGCAGCGTAATCCGTGCTAACGGGAACTGAAGCTGAATCTGCAGGACAAGGCCGATGCTACACTCGCTCGTCGGCGGAATTGTCCGCAAGATAAGCGTCATAGAGGACAGCAGGTCAAAGCCGGCCAGACAGTGGCCTACATCGAGAATCACAGAGATTGTGGAGATGCAGAAGGACTACCTTGTGGCTGCAAAAAGAAAAAGGAAACGGACTGGCTGGGAACTGCAGAGGCAACGCAACGCTGTCCGCGCAGGGAGCCGGAGTGGAAAAAGACGCTCCAGCAGGCGGAAGCGGCATACGCGACCGCAAAGGCACGCCTGACGGGATTGCATCGCCGTTGGTGCAAATCGGCATCAGACCGGAAAAAGTAGCAGCGGGCAAGATCGTCTCGCAAGTCCCCGTGCGCACAATGATTCCGGGTGTGGTGCGGTAAAGTAGCGTGAACACCGGGACTTATGTGGATACCACCACCCGCTGATGCAGATAGCCGATAATTCGGCCGTCTAGCCAGCCTCAATGTCTTCGAGCGCAACATCAGCTAAGTCGAGGTTGGCAGGGACGTGGATTTCGTCATCACGAACAGCCCGGAGGCGCGTGTCAGAGGCAAGGTGTCTTTGGTGAACCGCCCATGAACCCGGAGACCACAGGGCTATCGCCGTACGCGCGCGGATTGCCGGAGGCAACGCCGACAGGCTGATTGCCGGCATGTACATCACTGGACTGATACATACGGCAGGGCAGGAGGTCACGGCTCTGCCCGACGCAGCCATCGCCAGCACGGAAGGCAAGAAGTATGTTTTCGTCCTCGATGGTAAGCAGGCGGGCGGAAGGACCAAACGCTGCATTTCAAGCGCGTGGAAGTCATAACGGGAGCCGGCGAGCTGGGATACGCAGGTTGATTTCGTGAACCCCGTGGAGGCGACAAAACGCCACAGTGGTGACTGGCCAAAAGCATTTTACCTCGCTTCCATGTCAGCCGACCACGGCGAACACTGAATGAGAGCAACGGACATCCATGAACAGGCGTGATTGAGAGACGATGGGCACATCGCCACAAGAGGTTCAACCTTTCCAATCGGGACTCATCGTAAGCCTTGCCGCAGGTCGTGGGCCGCCGGCTTTTCCGTCCGGTACTTTATTTACCCGGGGAAGACGTACTTTCAAAAGATCGAAGTGCAATCAATCATTCGTTTTTCATCCGGTAAGTCAAAGAGCGTTTGCGCCGAATGGTCGGGAAAGGTGCCTCGACTTTGCGCTATATGGACGCCGCAGTGCGGCGGGATGAAGGAAAGTTGTGCTTTTATCAAGCGCAAAAGTAGGAATTTAGTTTCGAATTGTCGAAGCTTTGTGGGAAAAATATTTCGATTTTTGAGAATCGAGAGGACGAATGAAAAGTTGTGGACTTTCTCACGAAACGCCCTTCTTTTCTCTCTTCCTCCCCGCTTTTTGAGACGCCCGTTCCTTCGCCCACCATGCCCCCCACTGTTTCCTCATCCGCACATCCGTACGCGTGAACGGACACGCCCCGCGCATCGCGCACTCAGCGAGTTCGAAATTCTTGCCTTCACCTCACCTTCACCCGGAAGTTGTTGATACAGTGCGCATTGTGTGGGAGGAAAGCGCTCTTTTGCCTTCACCGGTGAAGGAAACAGGGTGAGACCTTCACACGCAAGTTGCTGTTTCGCAGATTCTTACAGTCGTATGGTGAAGAGGTGAAGGTAAAAACGAAAAACAGCGGACGCGCGCACGCTACGCGTGCGTGTGGGGCTGAGGAGGGAGGCCGGTGCATTTTTGCAAAGGTTTTCCGGTAGTTGATGCCTCACCCGAAATGTCAGATGAACGAAAAGCGCCGTCCGGCGAATCCACTGCGATTCGCCGGACGGCTTCTATCGGTGAGCGACGATAGCGAGCGATGCGGGCGAGTCGCTTCGTGCTTTTCGTCCGTTTCTTCAGTCTTCGGTTTTCTTTTCGACCGGCGCCTTCTGCACGGGCGTGGCGGGTTTGTGTTCGCTCGACGAGGAGGAAAGGTGCGAAGTGCCGGTCGGTGCGGCGGTGGTTTTCGCGCCTTCGTTCGGTGTGGCGGAGTTTTTGGTGTTTTCGCTTCCCGTGGTGTGGGAGTAGGGCCGTCTGCTTCGGTGCGGCGGTGCGTTGTGCCTGTGGTGTGGAAGCTTTTGCCGACGCGTCCCGGCTGTGGAGGCGGCTGGCGGCGGGCGGCGTGACCGGTCTGGCTCTAGACAGCGATAGCCCCGTAGATGTGCGAGGAGTAGGGCCTAAAGATGTTGTTGGCAAAGAGAATGTCCGTGATTTTGTTTTCGGCGACGTAGGCCTTCATGTTTTTTTGGTGAAGTAGCGCGAGTCGATGACGTGAATCTCGGAGAAGGAGTAGAAGAGGTAGCCGGGCAGGGTGTTGCCGAAGCTGTCTTTGAGGATGATGAGTCGGCGGTTGCCGGGCGTGAGGTGCAGATGACGGACAAACGGGTGTCGCCCGCCCATGAAGGTGCAGTAGGCACCGGCGCTGCCGTCTCGATAATGCTGGAAATAGATGCCTTGACGCGGACGACTTTCGCCCGACGACGCGATAGTTCTTGTCGATGGTGTAGTCGATGTAGGTGGCCGTGTAGGTGACGCCGCGTGGGCACGTGGTAGACGAAAGTCTTCGGGTGCATTCTTGAGGGCGACGTCCTTTGGCATAGGCATACATGCTGCCCACATAGCCGTGAACGACTTTGACGATCGTAGGGAGCTGAGGGGGCGGAAGGGCACGCCGGCGACCTTTGGCAAAGGCTTGGGCGGCATAGAAGCCGCCGAGGGTGCCCAGTGGTGGTCGGTGCGCAGGTAGATGTCCTCAGCGGCGTGTTTGGCCGAGGGAGTGTAGATATCGACGGCCTTGACGCCGGGATCGAGGAGGGCGTAGGTGGCGCGAATGTTGGGGTGCTGCGGGACGCGAGATGCGGCGCGCTTTGTCCGGGGCAGTAGTATTCGACGGCGGTGGGGAATGAGCATGCAATAGATGTTCACGCCGGGAAGGTGGAGTGGTAGAGGTTGGCGGCGCGGGCATAGCCGATGCAGCCTTGCTACTGCCACCGAAGGCCATGAGAGCGCGGACGTTTTTCCCGCTGCCGGTGACGATGATGCCGGCGTTGGAGATCTTGGCGTTGTCGTCGGCCGTGAGATGAGTTTGTGATAGGGCTCGATGTCGGGATTCGAGGTGCCGGCGTCGTGCCTTGGGTGAAGTCGCCGTGGCATGTTCGTAGGACTTCGGCTTCAGGGAGCGGCGGCGTGGAAGGTGATGTTTCTCCTCGCCGGTGGAGAGCGCGAGCCGGTGTTTGATTTCCATGCTCAGGGTCATGAAATGATCGCGGAAGGGTTCGCTGTCGCTAAACCACGCGAAACGTCGCGGGTGAAGGCGCCGGATTGAAGACGATCCCACGAGAACGCAGGAAATTGGGCGAGTTCACGCTCTCGAGCGGCGAATAGACGCTGCGGGGAAGGTATTGAACACAACAGCGAAGGCTGCAAAGCAGGGACGACAATGAGGGTGTAGAATCGACCGAATTTCATGCGGGCGGACGAAGCGAATTAGAAGCGGGTGTAGATAAACGCGTTGTTGGTGGCGCCTACGAGCAGGGCGCGACGGAGAGCACGAGCAGCAAGGCGGACACCGAGATATGAAAGGTGACTTTCATCACTTGCCCGGGACACGTTGCTGCGAGGGGATGCGCTCGATGAGCACAGAGGTTGACGCTGAATGGGGGTGCTGAGCAGGAGGGCGGCGATCCAGAGCCAGAAATGGTCGAAGATAGGCGCCCGTGGTGACGAAAGTCGTGGAAATGCGCGCGTGGCCGAAACCTGATGGAGAAAAAGGTGAGTGAGCCGAGAAATCGTCGAAAGTAGAAGATACCCAGCCGATGAGGGATGAGCAAGAGGCTGTAGATGATGGAGCAGGGGAGGGGATGAGATGGATGATGCGCAGGAGGGTGTATTTTTCCAAGAGCACGATCACGCCGAAATAGACTCCCCACAGCACGAAGTTCCAACTCGCGCCGTGCCACAGTCCCGTCAAGAACCACACACACAGGATGTTGAGGGCTTGATGTCGGCGGTTGCCGCCCATGGGGATGTAGACATAGTCGCGGAAGAAGCTACCGAGCGAGATGTAGCCAGCGGCGCCAAAAACTCGGTGATGGGAGCGACTGATGTAGGGGTGGTTGAAGTTTTCGTTGAAATGGAACCCAAACAGCGCCCATGCCGATGGCCATGTCGGAATAGCCGGAAAAGTCAAAATAGATTTGGAAGGCGAAGGCCAAAATGCCGATCCATGCGCCGGTGGTGGTGAGGTCGTGGAGCGAACCGCGAAGAAACTGATCGACGATTTCAGAAAACTGGTTGGCGAGGAGCACTTTCTTGGCCAAACCGATGAGGAAGCGGTAAGTCCTTCAGCAGAAGTCGTTGGCGCTGATGCGGCGGTTGCCGATTTCTTCGGCAACGGTGCCGTAGGCACGATGGGGCCGGCCACCAACTGCGGGAACATCGGAGACGTAGAGCAGCAGAGCGACCGAAACGATATTGCGCAGGGCGCTTCCTTCCGGTACACGTCGATGAGGTAGGACATGGACTGAAAGGTGTAGAAACTGATGCCGATGGGGAGGGCTATGCCGGGAGCGGCCACAGGGAATGCCCCACGCATTGAGGTGTGCGCGAAGAAGTCGGCATACTTGAACGTGCCGATGGGTGGCAAGATTGCCGAGGATGCCGAAAATAGAGGAAGAAAGCTGGGGATGGGACTGCGGTCGATGATGATGCCCACGAGGTAGTTGAAGGCCACGCAGCCCAGACATGAGAAAGACATAGACGGTTCTCCCCAAGCATAGAAGATGAGGGAGAAAATGATGAGAACGTGGTTCTTATACGCCTGTTGTGGACTGTCGAGTAGGACGGAATCGTGGCGATCGCGACGAGCCGCTAAAGAGATAGAGTAGCGCGAAAAGAGCGGAAGAAAGACAAAGAGGAAGAAGAGGTCGAGAAAACCATGCGGCGAAAGGCGAAGTGTAGTTGTGAGAGCGCAGACGAGCGATGCGAACGAGGGAAATGCGACTGCCCGTTCAGGGCAGTCGCGCTTACCATTGCAACACAGAAGAGATGCGATTGGCGAGATAATAGCCGTTGCGACGCGCTCCTTCGATGTTGGTGTGGGTGCCGTCGGTGGTGAAGCAGCGCGCCGTACGTTCGCGGGCTGAACTTATACAACTTTCTTTATCTTGACGTACGACCGAGAGCAGAGTTGATCGCCGCACTGGGCGATGGTTTCGGCCACGGCAAACAGGCGCAGGTCGGGATAGCGGTCGACTGCATGGGGCGTGAGCAAAGACGATTTGCGCGCGGGGGAAATGGCGCATGAGCAGGGTGCAGTCGTAGCGCACCACTTCGGCCAGCTGAGCGCACGGTTTCCGGTGTGCGGTGCGAGGAGATACTATCAGGCTCTTCGAAAGGCTTGTGCCACACTCGCAGGAGAAAAAGCGTCCCGGACGCTGCTTGGGGAAACCATGCGTCGTTGGTGCCGGCAGATATAATAATGAGTTGCGGCTCTATTTGTCGGCCATTTGTTGCAATCGTCGATCAGGCGTTCGATTTGATTGAACACCACGTTGTTGTCCGAGAGGCGTTCGGTGTTCTCGCGCAGGTCGCGACGCGTGGGGCGGTGTGGGTCCAAGTGGCACCGCTGCGGGCACAGCTCTGACAGGTGGCGGGACGAAAGCGATCGACAAACCACCGCGTCCAACCTTGTTGGCCGGTGCAGTATTCACCCCGAGCCAGGTGTTGGAATCGCCGAGGATCACCACATTGAGCGAGGAGAGCTCCGGCCGAAAAGCGCGAGGGAAAGAGCAAGCAGAGGAACAACAGCTGCAGCCGCTGTCGAAGCGTTGAAAGTCATTGTTTAGAAGAAAGCTTTTGGGCGTTTCTTTTATTGGAAGAAGACGCGTTTCACACGTTGACTCACCGAAGTGAGCACTTCGTAGGGGATGGTGTCGGAGTTGTTGGGCGAGGGTGGCGCGGGCAGCTCGTCGCCGAAGATTTCCACGGTCTCCTTCGCGGCAAGGGATGTCGGTCACGTCGATCATGCACACATCCATGCAGATATTGCCCACATACGGGAGCGCGCCGGCCGTTGACCAAGCACTAACCGTGGCGGTTGCCGAGTCGGCGGTTGAGCCCGTCGGCACAACCGATGGGGATAGCGGCGATGCGCGAGGGACGATCCACGACCGAACGGCGGCTATAACCCACCGAAGTGCCGGCGGCCACATCGCGGATTTGAAGAATCGTGGTGCGCAGGATGGGCGACATTCTCGAGCGAGCGGTTGTCGATCGGGTCAATGCCGTAGAGTCCCAAAGCCGAGGCGGCACATGTCGAGATGGCGTTCGGGGAAGCGCTCGATGCCCGACGAGTTGCAAATGTGGCGAAGAATGTGATAAGGGAACGCCACTTGCAGTTCGCGCGAAGCGCGATCGAAGATCGTGAATTGTCGCGCGGAGAATTCGTCGAAGTCCGGCGAGTCGCTGCCCACAAAGTGCGAGAACACCGAGCGCGGACGCAGGGCTTGTTGGCGGCGCAGCACATCGATGAGTTCGGGCACGTCGACATCGGGGTTGAAACCCAAGCGACACATGCCCGTGTCGAACTTGATGTGTACCGGATATTGCGTGATGCCTTCGCGGCGTGCCGCACGAATCAGCGCATCGAGCAGGCGGAAGTTGTAGACCTCCGGTTCCAAACGATATTTGAAGAGCGTGTGGAGCGCGCTCATCTCGGGGTTCATGATGAGGATGCCCGCCGTGATGCCGGCTTTGCGGAGTTCCACCCTTCGTCGGCTACCGCCACCGCGAGGTAGTCCACGCCGAGATCTTGCAGCGTGCGAGCCACTTCCACACTGCCGCAACCGTAGGCGCCGGCCTTGATCATACAGGTGATTTTCGTTTCAGGGGCGCATGAACGAGCGGTAGAATCGGAGATTGTCCGCCAGTGCGCCGAGGTTCACCCTCGAGGGTGGTTTCGTGACCTTGAGCAGGGAGTTCGTCGGTGAGTTGCTCAAACGCAAACGCTCGTGCCCCTTTGAGGAGAATCCGTCGTGCGACAAGGTGTCGAGCAGTCCCGCTTTCGAGCAGAGCATCGGTGGTGTCGAAGAAATGCGTTTCCGATTTCACGAGTCCGTCCAACTGCCGCACGTCGCTGCCCACGCCGATGAGCATGTCCACCTGGCGCGGTGCGAGTAGGGCAGCCACACGATGATAGAGCACATCGGGGGCAATGCCCGATTGTTGGAAATCGCTCAGCACCAAAATCGAACGGTGGTGGGGCTCTTTGCGGCGTGCCAAGCAGTCGAGGGCGATGTCGAGAGAAGTGAGGTCTGAGTTATAGGCATCGTCGATGAGCGTCAGGCCGCGCACACCTTTGTTTCACCTCGAGGCGCATCGCCACGGGGTCGAGATGCGGCATGCGCTCGCCGATTTGTGTTGGGGTGAGTTGGAGTTGCAGCCCGACGATGGCGGTGGATGGCATTTTCGATCGAGGCCTCGTCGTCGAAGGGAATTTCGAAAGGGCCACAATGCGTTGTCCGTCGCGGTCGTGCAGTCGGATTTTCGTCTTGCCGCTGTGGGTTACCGCCGTCTCGCCGATGGTTTCGGGCTGTCCCGTGGCCGGCACCACCTCGGCATAGAAGGCGGCTTTGCGGCGAACGGCGCGACCAGCCGATGCGCTGACCGGCATAGTTGAGCGCATCGAGACAACGGTCGATGAGCGGATTGTCCACACAGTAGATCAGTGCCGGTGTATGTTTGAAGAGTTTGAGCTTCTCGCGGCATTTTTCGTCCGGGGGTGGCGAAAGTTTGCTTCGTGCGCCGCGCCGATGTTGGTCAGCACGCCGAGGGTGGGACGAATGATGGGCGCAGGGCGCTCATCTCGCCCGGGCGACTGATGCCCGCTTCGAAGAGCGCCACGCGGCTGTGCTCGTTGAGCAGCCACACCGAAAGGGGAACGCCGATTTGTGAGTTGTAGGAGCGCGGGCTGCGCGTCACGGTTTCCGACGGCGAAAGGAGTTGATAGATCCATCCTTAACGATCGTTTTTGCCGTTCGAACCGGTGATGCCTACCACGGGGATGTCAAACTGCAGCCGATGTTGCTCTGTGAGCGTTTGCAAGGCCTGCAGCGGCGAGGCTCACGAGCAGAAAGTTGGCGGAGGGGGATAGTGCGCCTGTGCGTCGTCGGGGAGTGTGCCCACCACAAAAGTTGTGGACGCCGCGGCGATAGAGGTCGTCGATGTAACGATGGCCGTCGCCTGTGCCGGTGCGGAGGGCAAAAACAAAGTGGTTTCGGGGAAGACCAGCGAACGACTGTCGGTGAGCAGGGCATTCGATGTCTGCGTGGGTGTTGCCGATGCGTCGTGCGGAGATCAAATCGCTGATGTGCGAGATGCTATACGACATGTGCAGATAGTTTTTGCGGCTACTCGCCGCGCCGACCCTCTCGAGGCGTCGGCGCGGCGAGTGAATAGACGCCGAAGAGTGCCGCGAAAATACAATTAAAATGGCGAAAAAGCCCCATTTCTCCGTGAAAAGTTCGACCTCTTCTCGGAGTTTTGCCCGAAAAGCCTCGATGTTCGTCACTTTCGAGGGTGCAAAGGGACGGTGATTTTGAGCGCGCATCAAAGCGAGCGCGCTCGGCAGCAAAACGACACAGCGCGGGTGAGAAACACCAGTCGGCAAAGCGTTCGGCGATGAACTCGACGGCGGTGTCGGAAGGGTGGAGCAGATCGCGCGCATAGAAGCGGTAATCGCGCAGTTCGTCGAGCAGATTTCGTAGGCCGGGAAATAGACAGAACAGTTCGTCGGCCGCGCACACGGCATCGACGGCGAGCAGCAAGCGCGCTTTCGAAAGTTGCGAAGCGTGCAAGCCGTATTTCGCGTAGCGGTAGGGACTCACCGTCCACACGATGTGGAGGTCGGGACGTTGTGTGCGCAGGCGGCCGACCGCCTCGAGGAGGAGCACCGTGAGGTCGTCGACCGTGTCGGCCTGTTCGGTGAAGTCAGCGGCCGGCTGTTTGTGGCAGTTGGCCACGAGGCGGCCGTCGTGCAGCCGATAGTGCCGATCTGTGCCGAGGGTCAGCACCAACACATCGGCGCGGCGCAGACTTTCGCGTGCCTGCATCCAAAGGCGGCCGCAGTGCTGCTCGACTAGGTCGCGGCGTCGCCGGCCGAGACGATGGTGGAAAACCACCGGTTGTGCCACAGCCCTTCGCGCCCTTCGAAATAGGTGGCGTCGGGCAGGGGCTGCGTGTCGAGCAGTACACCGAGGTGGTGGGCGATGACGCGCGGCGCATAGAGCGAGCCGAAGGGATTGACGAGCGCATGCCCTGCCGGCAACGCATCGGCGATGTGCTGCCCGATGTGTTGGGCGAAGCACGAGCCGAGGGTCAGCACATGCCGGTCGGGATCGAGCTGAAAGGGCGCGGCGGGGAGCGCCACGGGAGTGGAAAGTTGCATTGCGGCAGAGACGTTCGAACGCCGGCAGGGTGTCGCGGCGTTATTTCTTGTCCATGTTCGTCAGTCCGCCCCAGCTGCACCATTTCACTTTGACGCAAGCGGGTAGAGCGGAGCGGGATCGTGGAAGAGATCGAGCGCCTGCGCGATGCTTTCCTCGCTCGGCGTCACGCGCCCTTCGAAAGCGCACTTTGCCGTTGACGCGAATGCGCACCGGGCGTTTGAATTGACCAGTTTCTATCGAGGAAGATGCGCACCTCGCCGCTGTCGGCCGGACGCATCGTGCGCTTGAAGCGAAGGGGAATGCCCCATTCGCCGCCGCGTTCCGTCACGGTGTAGCTCACTTCTTCGACGCGCAGATCGATGGTGTTCATTTCGATGCGCATGGTGTAGAGACGGCGCGGTGCGGTGCCGTCATAGTGGTTCACCCTGTCGGGGCCGAGGGGCGAAGGCGTGTCGGTGGCTTTGGGCATCGACCGCCAAATTATAGAAGCCCGAGCGGTAGCGACCGCCCATCGGGAAGTTTTCCCACGAGAACGAGCGCGGACGCACCACGCGGCGATGACAGGCCAACCAAGGGTGTGGTGGGGCGGTAGTCGAAACCGTGGCCGGCGCCCGGCACGAGCTCAATGCGGTGGCGGAAGCGCACGGGACGCTTTGCGCTGAGCGGCGGCAAACTCTTCGGCCGCCACTTGCGTGAGGCGGTCGCGGCAGAATTGGGCTGTCGAACTGCCCCGTGAGGAGCGAAAACCGATGTGCTCGCAGTTGTCTGACGGGCGCATTCATCAGCGGCTCGCCGCCAGCCATCGGACCCGCGGCCGCCCAGTAGTCGGCTAGTAGGAGGCCAGACGCTGTGAGCCATATCCGCCCTCGGAGATGCCGAAGACGTAGAGGCGCAAGGGATCGATGTCGGCGAAGCGAGGGACGCGCGCTGCAAGCTTCTCCCATGCCCATTGCTTTCGAGGGCTTGATACCAGCGATACCACGGGCCGGTGCGGGGAATGCGGGAATGAAGAGACCGAGGGATCGTCCGCAAATCGCAGCGCCCATTGTCGGCCGCCGTTCCACTCCATCGTCGGGCGAGCCGCTACCGTGGAGGTAGAGGAAGAGGATAGCTGGCTTCGGGGCGCGCCCTTTCGAGCCGTAGAAGAATTGCATCGTGGCGTCGGGCTCCACCTGTGCGGGAATCTGCACTCGCCCGGGCGGCACTCGCCAGCGGCGACAAAGCCGGGAGGTAGAACGAGCGGTCGGCGCCACTAGTGCGCGCCACGCCTGCCAAGCACGATCTTTGGCGGCGGGCACTTCGGCCGGCGTGAGTCGACGTTGAGAGAGAAAGGCTTGCTGAAGAAAGAAGGCACAGCAACGAGTGGAGAATGGATTGATAGACATGGTGTGGAGTAATGTTACGGGCAAATGTAATGAATATTGTTAGGAACGACAAATTTTGAGCGCGTAATTTCATCGCGCGGCTCTCGCACGCGCGTGCATTCCGAGTTTTTCGATTTTTGCTTTCACCTCTTCACCTTTTGGGGGTTAAGGCATTGTGGCATAGGAGATGTGGGTGAAGGTTTCACCCTGTTTAATCGTTCACCTTTTCGTCGGCCGGTTGTGAGCGTGTGGGCGTGTTTTCGGAACCGAAACATGCACGGCGTCGAGCGTGAATCGCGGTGGGCTGCGGTGAAGGATTTTTGGGGTGAAGCTTCACACTTAATGTTGTGCGATAGGGGTTTGGGTGGCTAGTGAAGGGTGAAGGCAAAAACGAAAAATCGCGTGTGCGCATTATGCGCGCGCGAGATTTTGCCTTCACCCTGCGGCGAAAGAAAACGCGGTGAAAGTCGCTGAAAATGGACGAGAAAGACGAAAAAAACAGTGGGGTTTTGTGGAAAGAAGTGGAGTTTTGTGGATTAGTGGGGAGGTTTTGGGGCTGGCGCAGAGAGCGAACTTATCAAAAAGTGCAGGTAGTAAAGCGCAGTTTGAAAAATGGGTAGGGAAACGTCGTTCGCGCCGTCGTACATTTGCAGCGTATCTGCGCCGATGCACTTTTAGTAAAGAAGCCCACCGACGCCAATCGAATACCTACGCACTACAAATGGCACTGATAGAACAACTGGTGGCTCGCGCTCGAGCCGACGAGCAACGCATCGTTCTCCCCGAAGGCACGGAAGAACGCACGATTCAGGCCGCCGACCGTATCCTGGCCGACGGTGTGGCCGATCTCATCTCTGATCGGGAACCCCGCAGCAATTGCTCAACTGGCAAAAAGAGCACGGACTCGAAAACCTGGACAAAGCCACGGTGGTCGATCCGCTCGACCACCCCAAGAAAGAAGAATATGCGCAACTCCTCGCCGAACTGCGCGCCGAAGGGAATGACGATCGAGACAAGCCCGCGTGCTGGTGGAGAATCCGCTCTATCTCGGCTGCTTGATGATCAAAGCCGGCGATGCCGACGGCCAACTGGCCGGTGCGCTTTCACACCACGGGCGATGTGCTTCGCCCCTGCCCTCAAATCATGAAACCGCCCCGGCATCGCACGCGTGAGCGGTGCGATGCTCCTCCTCACGCAGGCCACCGAATACGGTGAGAACGGCGTGGTGGTGATGTGACGTGGCGGTGACGCCCGTGCCCGACGCCAATCAGCTGGCGCAAATCGCCGTTTGCTCGGCCGAAACCGCACAGGCGGTGGCCGGCATCGAACCGCGCGTGGCTATGCTCTCCTTCTCCACGAAGGGATCGGCCAAGCACGAAGATGTGGACAAGGTGGTAGAGGCGCTCAACATTGCCCGCGGCTTGCGTCCCGAACTCAAAATCGACGGCGAATTGCAGGCAGATGCGGCGCTCGTGCCTTCGGTGGGCGAATTTAAGGCGCCGGGCAGCACGGTGGCCGGACACGCCAATGTGCTCGTGGCACCCGTCTCGAAGTGGGCAACATCGCCTGACAAACTCGTGGAACGTCTCCGACACGCCGAAGCTATCGGCTCCGATCTTGCAGGGGTATCGCCCGCCCGGTCAACGACCTCTCGCGCGGCTGCTCGCAAGACATCTACACCATGGTGGCCATCACGCCAACCAAGCCATTGCGGCCAAAGCGCGTTGAGCCCGGGCGCAACGCATCCTCTCCACTTCAACCTCTTTAAGATTGTAATTCATCACAATGAAAATACTTGTCATCAACTGCGGTTCCAGCTCCATCAAATATAAACTCTATGAGATGGACGATCGCAGCGTGTCACGCATCGGCGGCATCGAACGCGTGGGATTGCCCGGTGCTCCTCAAAACCACGGTCAACGGCGAAAAGGTGACCCTCGACTTTGATTGCCCCACGCACACGGAGGGCATCAAGAAAAATGTTTGACACCCTGCTCCATCCCGAGTATGGCGCCATCGGTGGCATCGACGAGATTGCGGCCGGACACCGCATCGTGGCTGGCGGACGCTTCGCCGAGAGTCAACTGGTGACCGACGACATGCCTCGAAGAGTGGAAGACCTATGGATCTCGCCCCTGCTCACAACCCGCCCGCCCTCAAGGGTTACAACGCCGTGAAGGCCGTGGTGCCCCACATGCCCAACGTGTTTGTCTTCGACACCTCGTTCCACCAAACTATGCCCGCCAAGGCTTATATGTATGCTGCGCCTTACGAGTACTATCAGCACCAGAACATTCGCCGTTGGGGTGCGCACGGCACGACCACCGTTTGTGACGGATCGGTAGTGCCGCTTGCTCGGCGTGAAGCCCGAGAGCAGAAAATCGTGACTGCCACATCGGCAACGGCGCTTCGGTGTCGGCTGTCGACGGCGGCGATGTCGACACCTCGATGGGCTTGACGCCCCTCGAAGGTCTGATGATGGGCACGCACCGGCGATGTCGATGCTTCGGTGGTGCTAGCCATCGCGAAGAGCGAAGGACTCGGTCCTGACCAAACGCAGACGCTGCTCAACAAGAAATCGGGCTTTGCTTGGCATTTCGGGCGTATCGAGCGATATGCGCGAAGTGGGAAATTGCCGCTCAGGGCGGTAACGAGCGATGCCAAATTGGCGCTCGAGATGTACAGCTATCGCATCAAAAAATACATCGGTGCTTATGCCGCCGCCATGGGAGGCGTGGACACCATCGTCTTCACCGCCGGTGTGGGCGAACACCAGTGGGACATCCGCCACAACGCCACGAAGGGACTCGAGTTCCTCGGCGTGAAGGTGGACTATGAGGTGAACCGCGCCAACTTCGGCGAGGAACAAATCATTCCACCCCCGACAGCCGCGTGAAAGTGGTGGTCGTTCCCACGACGAAGAGTTGCTCATCGCCAGCGACACGTTGGCGCTCGTGCAACAGTGATCCCTTACGCGTCGCATCGCGGTTTGCTCTCTCGACGGAGGGGGCCAACCGCCCGCGACGTCGCTTTCGGGCACATCGCTTCGGGCGATGAAGAACTTGCCCTATTTTGACACAGAACAAAGAATAAACATTTAATACACATCACCATGAACAAGACTCTACTTCTTTCGCTGGCTTTCGGGCTGAGCGCTGCCGAGCCTTTCGCGGCCGATGTGTTCACACCCGCCGTTTGAGACCACGACGATCGAGGGCGGACAGTTTGCCGCCGGCACCGCTGGTACACGTTGCAAATCTCGACCAACGGTTTCCACATCAGCAACCCCGGAAACGACGGCGCGATTCAACTCGTGCGCACCCACCACAGAACTCGACGATAAGATCTTTGGATGTTTCGTCGAGTACGCCTGAAACCGGCTACCGCATTTACAATAAGGCCACCGAACGTCGAAGGTGCTCACCGCGCCCGACGATGGACGGTCAGGCCGGTGGCGGTTCGCTCGTGACGCTCCGCGATGTGGCGATGGCTGCGACTTACGACGCGGATTGAAGTTCGAAAAAGAGCACCGATCTCGGCGCCGACAAACCCACCGTTTATATGTATCTCGGACAGCCTCTCGCACAAGGTGAACAACCGCGATGCGCGCTCCTTCTGGACGGGCGGTAAGCGACCACGCGGCAGCCTGCAAGTGCTCTTTTGCCATGCAACGCGTAGGTGAGCGCCGACAAGGGTACGATGACTTCGCAAGGTTCGAGCACCTACAAAAACGCTTTGGACGTCGACGCAAACGGCACTTCTAAGTGCGCCTGACGGCGGTAGCCAACAACATGCTGGCGAAGGACAATAACCTCTGGGCCTATGTGGGCATAAGGTGTTGCCCAGCGACTATACGCTGACGGCCGGTGCGGGTTATTCGATCCGCGGCTTCGAATTTGACGCCAAGAGCGCCGAGGCCGCAGCACCTCACGGTGGCAGCCGGTAACAAGAGCCCACCACGACCGAGACGGCGCAGCATGCGAGCTGGACGGGCGACAACGCACGCCCGCGGCGAAGTTCACCCTCAGCGGTTCGAACAACGCGGCTTTGCTCGACGGATTTCTACGTGACGGCTGACGCCAGATCGCGAAACCCGAACCGCAGCAGAACGTGTCTGCTTTACAACAACTCGACGCCGGTGACATACCGTGTTTCCCGCCATCGACGACGACGAAAACGGCACGGTATTGGCCGTGACGGACCTCGCGCCACACGGGAATGGGCGATATCGGCGCAGGCCGCACGATCTCTTCCTCTCGCGCTCTACGGATAACGGTGCCACGTGGTCGAACCTCGATGGCTTCGTGACGCAAGCGGCAACGCCGTGGCGCAGGGTATCGAGTAGGCGACAACGGCGTGAACGCCAACGACCGTCGCAATGCCGGTTACGGTGACGCGAGCTATCGTGGCCGACCGCGAAAGTAATGATGTGATCCTGCCCGTGCTTCGGGACAGGGTGGGCTTCCATGGTTCTACGCGCAATACGCCCATCGCTGTGGCACGCTGGTATTCGCACGACAACGGTACGACGTGGACGCAGCCCGACGATATCACCGACCAGATCTACTCGCTCTTGATGGCGCGGACAAGTCTCCTCGCGGCAAGGTTGAAGGACTTTCTTCGGTAGCGGTCGCATCGGCACAGCCACCGTGCTGAAGCGTGGGTACGCACTATCGTCTCTATGTTGTTGCTCTGGACGCACCAACGTGTTCTCTAACTGGGTGCTCTATTCTGGACGACTCGGTAAGAACTGGAATGTGCTCGGCAAGGAACGATCCCGCCATGCCTGAAAATGCTGACGAACCTAAGGCGGAAGAACTCCCCTGACGGCCTCTGTTTTGGTGAGCTCGCGTGTGGTGGCGGTCGCTACTTCAGCATCTATCGTTTCACCGATGTGAGAAACCGGTGCCGGTAAGGGGTGGGCAACGTGGCTTACTCTCGCCTGAGAGCAGGCTTCGAGCAACGCTTGCAACAGCGAAGTGATGGTTTGTGCCTGTGCAGAGCGCGCCACCGGCGAGAAACTTTACCTCGCTTTGCGGTCGTGCCCTTCCGGTCCCAGCGGACGCACGAACGTGGGTATCAACTACAAGCCCTCGCTGCTGCAACGGACTTCGATACGCCGGCTAACTCTCGAACAACTGGAAGGTGCGCACGAGGCTTCGCGCATCGGTTCAGCGACTCGACCATGACGTGGCAGAACGACAGCACGCTCGGCTTCCTCTGCGAAGAAGAACCTTCCGCACAGCCGGACAGGGTGGTTACACGATCGTTTACAAGAACTATTCGATCGAGCAAATCACGGACAGCGTCTACACTATGCGGCTGACAACAGCTGGACGGTGGCCGACGATCTTCGCACGAATGGTTTGCAGCACCGCGTTGCGCGATCACTGCCGGTAAAGTACGTCGGTCAGCACACCGCTGCCGCTGCTGCTGCCGCAAAATGCCGCTGCCGCCACTGACAACGCGGCTCCTTCTGCTGAGGCTTGTCGAGCAGTTCAACGCGCGATGGAGCAGAGTGCCCACCGTTGAAGTGAGACTCGAAACTCTATCGCTTGCGCAATGAGGGGTTACCCGGCACGCGCTGCGCTTTACCTCGAAACGCGTGAGGCGGTACGGCTTACGAAGGTGCGTACCTCGAAGAAACGGACGATGCGTTCTTCGCTCTCCTTCCTGCGGGCAATCCCGGCGAATACGTCCTCTACAACGAAAAGACGAAGACTTATCTTCCCAGTTCGGTGCCGACAACGTAACGCCTGCCCTCGTATCGGATGTGGCTAATGCCGGTGTGACGCTGATCACGCGTCCCGACGGTCGCACGTCGCTTTCGGGTATGAACTCAGCGGTCGCAAGCGCCGTTCACTTGGCGCGTGAAAAGAAGCTCGTGCCTTGGAACATCGACAGCGGTGCTTCTTACTGATGCTCAGAAGAAACCGACAAACCGACAGCCGGAAGAAGGCGGAAGGCCGCACGCAGGCTGAGGGTTCCGTCAGTTCGACCTCAAGGTCGTCGCGCCAACGAGAACACAGTGGTATCATGGTGGGCGCCGACGGTAAAAGTCGCTTCGCTGAAAGTCCGAGGCGATTCACGGCGCTGCATTCGCTTGAAGTCGTGCCGTGTGTCGCCCCTATTTTCCCTGAGGTTTGACCCTATACTCTTCGATAGAAGAGAGCGCTCCATTGCGGAGAGCGCTCTTTTAGCTCAGGGAGTAGGGTCGTTGGTGTGAATGAGGGCTACAGGAGTTCAACTTGTCCGCGGTGGTTGTGGCACGCTGTGGGGCGGCTGGCGCACGCGGCGGGAGGGGAAAATGCGGAGGGACTACCGCGGAAAGAGGAGGAGAACTGCTGAAGCGAAGAGGAACCGCTGAGTGCAGAAGGGCATAGCGGCGTCCCCGCTGCTCAGACGGTGGAGAAGGCGTGTAGTGGCGGAGTTGAATCTGCGCACTTCGTTCTTGCGCGTCACCCACAAGCCAAAATACCGTAGACCACCACGTGAATCCACAGGGGCGAAGTATTCGGTCGGTACATCAGCCAGCGAAGCTCCCATCGTGTGAGGCGCACAAAACCGTTGACGCCGAAGGTCGAGGGATCAAGCTGGCCAAAGTCTTCAATACGAGAATGGCTGAGCCCGGCCAGCTCACCCCGCTGAGAAACAGCATCGGAACGGAGGTGAATACGGCGATTAAGATAATGCTTTTCGCGACTCTTCGGTATCGCACTGATGGAGATGGCGAAGAAGACGCAGGCCAGCAGGAAGGAATGGCGAAAAGTGCGATGTCGAGCGCACGACCCACTTGCGGGCAGTGGAACAATGCGGCACCACGCCCAGTTCCGTGCAAGTGCACGGGAATGTAGATGACGAAGAACGCCGCTGCACGCCCAAGTAGGTTGCGTAAAGCGCGTCGCGAGGCGTGGCGCAAGCGTGTGCGTCGCGGGTGGAAACCATTGTTTCAAGCGTTCTGGCGCGAGGTGAGGCGGTGGCGCTCCTCCGATGCGGCGAGTTCCGCGTGGGCATCGAGCGTGAAGTCGTCGGCCGAGGGAAGCGGTGCGTCTGTTCCATGCGTTCGCGGCGTGTGCCGGCTGCTGCCACACCGAGAATCATCGTTTGCTGAATGATGAGAATCTAGCACGGCGGGAAGGAGGAAGGAGGCGAAACCGCTTTGCGTTGAAGAGCGCGATGTGCCTCATATTCCCAAGGGTGCGCGTGAGTTCGTCTTGGTCGGTCGGTCGTGTTGCCGGCACGCTGTATCTTGATGCGCGCGTTCATTTCCAGCGAAACGTCGGTGGCCGAAGCCAGAATGGCCTTATAATAGAGCACGCCGCTCATGTCGCAGGACGCCGACGCGCTTTTGCTCCATCCGTGCCAACTTCTGGGCGAAATCTTCGGGGATGTAGACCACACCATAGGCTTCGTGGCGCGCCACTGCGGCCTTGGCGGCTTCGAGCGAGGTGGCGTGGCGGCGATGTGCACGTCGGGCGAGGCGTCGAGGCGGTTCAGTCGCGCGAAGTCGCATTTCCTGCTTTGTCCACCACGACCACCAGCACTTCGTGCACCGCTTCCGTGTTGTAGATGAGGGGCGTAGACAATGGGGTAGACGATCGGCACGATGACCATGAAGATGATCAAGGCGCCGTCGCCAAATATATCACGCAGCGCGTGTCTGAATGCTTTGTTCATGTCTCTGACTTTTTAGGGAACATAGGCCGTTCGCTCCATGATGTGGCGGAAGCGTCCCACGAAGAGTAGCGGCAGAAGGGCGAACACCACCAGCGCACCTACCAAAGGTGCCGCTGCGGTGAGCGAGAAGCCGTCGAGTGCGCAGTGCACATAGAGCAGATAATAGTAGCGCAGCGGGAAGAGGTACGACAGTCCGTGCAACACGGGATACATGGCCATGGCGGGGAATGACATGCCGCAGATGCTGAACGAGATCACGCCCCACAACGAGGCGAAACTCAGTCCCAAACGTGGATTGGGCAGGGCTGAAATCATCAGAACCCCCAAACCTTGTGAAGCCAGTACCATCAAAACCAACAACATCAGCATGGTCGGAATGCCGCAGTGGCAAGGAAATTCAGCACGCCGTAGAGATGACAGCCCGATGCAGACCCCCACGAGAGCGAAGATCACGAACTGTGCTGGAGTTTGGCGTACAGCGCTTTGAAAGGCGAGCCGTTCGAGAGAATCAGGAGCGCGCGGCCGCCGCCTTCTTTGATTTCTTGTCCGATGGAGAACACCGTGATGAAGAAGATCATCAGCGAAAGCATGCCTGGGAGCAGGACGTTCGAGAGGTATATATTATAATTGAGTACCGCGTTGCCGATGGCGTGTGCGTCGATCACACCGAGTTGCAGAAACGCCGTGCTTTGTCCGTTGGTCGCGCCTTTGGCGAAGAGCACCGAGCGAGCGGCCGCGCTACCCATCAGCTCACTCATCGTGCGCATGTCCTGTAGAGGAGCGAACCGGCCATCAGATAGGCGTTGTTCGTGTAGAACGATACCTTCGGTGCCTCCCTGTCGGAGGAGTTTTCGCGTCGTGCCCTCGGGAACATAATAGAAAGCATAGATTTCGCCGCGTCGCATGGCTGCGGTGCCCTCGGCGGGCGAAGCATAGCGCTCCACGATGCGCGTGTTTTGGAAGGCATCGAGGTTCGAAGCCAGCGAACGAGTGGTCACACTGTTGTCCATGTCGACCATACCACCGGCATTTCCGAGGGCAAACCTTCGTCCATCAAGGAAGTGAGCAGCCAGGTGCAAAAACAGCGGCACCACGATCATACAGAAAAAGGTAGATCGGACGGGTGCAGATGCGTCGCAACTCGCGCACTTTTTCATCGTTTGTCGTCGTGAGAGGAAAACCTACGGGCGCGTACTTTGGGTCAGTGCGGCCCTTGTTGTCGCGCCTCAGCGCAGCACCACCGTCATGCCGGGACGCAGTCCTTCGACGGCCTGTACCGGCTTGGCTTTCACGCGGAAGGTCTTCAAATCATACTGACCCGTCGACTTCGAGGCGCGCCAAACGGCATAGGTGCCCACGTCTTTCAAGTTCGTGATGCGCAGTTTCACCGCTTTGTCGCCGAGTGCCGGGATGAAGCCCTCCACTTCGCGACCGACGCGGAGCGAGTTGAGTTGTCTTCGCGCACATTGAACGAGGGCCCACATGCTGTCCGCATGATCGCCACTGTTCATAATCGGCGCACCGGTGCCCACCAATTCGCCAACGGAGGGAAAATGTCCGTCACCTCGCCGTCGAGGGCGGCCACGAGCACCGTCTCTTTCAGATAGCTCTTCACTTCCTTGATGGCACCGCCGGCGCGTGCCGTGAGGGCGGCCGCGGCTTGGCGATCTTCCACCTGTGCACCGTTCATCGCCATGTCGTATTGCGATTTGGCGGCACGTTCCGTCGCGATGAGCTGCATCGCGTTGCGCCGTGGCCTCATCAAGCTTCTGCGCCGTCACTACGCCTTCATCATAGAGGCGTTTCACGCGTCATAACTCTTTTCCATTACTTCGCGACCGGCCTTGGCCTTCTGCCACATCCTCGTAGCGCCGCGTTTTTGCTCTTCGCGTGCGCCCTTGTCGGTCTGCGGTTTCGTGCGGCGGCAGCATCTTCGGCTGCCACGGCTTGGGTGAGTTTGGCGTTCACTTCGAGCGCTTCGAGAATGGCCAGCACGTCGCCGGCCTTCACGCGTTGACCCTCTTCGACCAGAATGCGCTTCACGCGGCCGGGCACTTTTGCCTCGACACGCGGTATTCCGTCACTTCGTTTGCCCTTGAATCACTTCGGGCTGGGGGCGCAGCGCATAGAAACCGCAGATGGCGGTGATGACGATTACTGCCACAATGAGCAGGATCGCGGGGATATAGTTGGGAGCTTGTTTTCTTCATTGTTTTCGGGATGCTGCTGTTCTACAGCAAATGGGGAGGATTTATGGAGATATGGACGTTCTGCTGTCGCAAGGGCCGTCGGGGCGATGGGCGAGCGGCGGGAACGCAGAATGAATGTTAGCGGCCGAGGGCTTTTTCGTGAGATGGCGCGGGTGATCGCGATGTCAATTTGCGCGTCGATCTTGTCGCTTTGTGCGGCCAACCAAGCGGTTTGTGCCGCCAGCAAGTCGGAGGTCGTCACCACGCCCTCCTGAAAACCCACACGCGCCATGCGCAGAGTTCTCTTCCGCGCGGCTTTGGCTTTTTCTCAGTGAGCTGAGTTTTCACCGCTGGTTCACGGCCAGCGCCGTTTGGTTCACGTACAACGTGATTTTTTCTCGCGCGCCTCTTGCAGTTGCAGGCCGGCCACCGCCGCATCAGCCTTGGCGGCCGCCACTTGTGCTTGCCTTTCGCCCCATTCCCCAGATGGGGACTTTCAGCAAGAGGCCGACACTCCAAAGTGCCTTCAGCTTTTTCTCAAGCCGTTGAACATGCTCGGATAGGTCATGCCATATCCGCCCCGTCAAGGCGAGGGTGGGGAGGAAGGCGGCGCGCTCTATTTTCACCTTTCCGCCGTAGATCGACTGCGCCAAGTCAGAGTTGTCTCAGTTCGGGCGCGCTCCCATGGCCGTGGCCACATCGGCCTTCACACCGGCGGTGGAAGCGGGCAGATCGGTGAGTTGTTCGTCGGCGAGGTGCACGGGCGCGTCGAGCGGCAGGCCGCAAAGTTGCGCCAGAGCATGCGCGAGGCGTCAAACCGTCTTCGGCGCGTGTGAGGTCATCTCCGGCTTTGTTCAGTTCCACGCTCACGGCGAGTGCATTGAGCGGTGGCGACGCCCTCTTTACCATTTTCTGCACATCACCGTCCAAGCGCTGCAGCATGTCGCGGTAGGCCGTGGCCAATCGCGCCTTGTGCGATCAGACTCACCACCCGCCAGTAGGCTTTGTCCACACTGAGCACCACCTCTTGGCGGTCGGCGCGCAGTTTCTCGCCGGCCAAGGCTTCGCGCTAGCCCGTGATGCGGTCGTAGCGCGAATTTTTCCCGCCCATGTAGAGCGGTTGGGTGAGAGCACCGCACCGACGGCCACATTGCGCGTGTCGGTTTCGAATGCGTGCCAGTTTGCTGCCCGTCTCGTTGAGGCCTTTGACGCAAGGCGCCGGTCGACTGCTGTGCGCGCTGCACCAGTGGAGCGAGGTCGGGATGAGCGGCCACGAACTGCCCAATGCGCCGCATCATCTCGGGCGAAAGATGGCCCACCAACTGCGAAACTGAGGTTGCCCAAGGGCATTTTTCTGATCGGTCGAGAGGAGCGAGAGTTCGTCGCCCGTGTGGGCATAGGCGGCCACGCCCGATATTTTCGGAAGATAGTTGGTGCGCGCCGCGGCATGCACCTTCGCGCCTTGTCGATGCCGAGTTGCGACATCTGCAACGTCTTGTTGTGGCGCAAAGCCAGCTGTCGGCAGCTGTCGAGCGTGAGCGCGCCTTCATCAGCGGCCGTCGAAGCCGTGAAACCTGCGTGCCCAGCGCCAAAGCGATGAGGAAAAATATATAGTTTTTCTCATAAGTGAATGAATGTTTGCTGATTTCTTGACTGCAAAGATAGAGTTTTTGTTTTTAGTCTAGGGGCGAAAAACAGAGAAATCGAACAATCTTTTCTGCTTTCGCTGAAATCGCTGCGTTTTTGGGCGGCGTTCGGATATGTCGTTCGGGAGTTTTGGGCGGTTTGGGGCTGATTTTCAGTTATGCAATCGGAGTTTGTATAAAGATACTACCTCTTCTTCTTATTTCGCATAACGCCTGATTACTTCTGTGCCGTTCACGGATTGCAGTGCGGGTGATTGGTAAAACTGCTCAATGAGAAATGCTCACTTTTACGTCGATGATCCGAAGAAGGGGCGGACAATGAGGGGCTTGCAGTCCCTTCCGCCCACTCTCTCTCGCAGGGCAGCAAATCGGGTTCCCTTTTCTTTTTCGATCGGTTCGGGTTTTACGGAAAAGTATTGATTTTCAATGTGAAAAATGCTCTTCCTTCTGCGGGTTGAGGCACGAACGCAACCCAAACTCCCTCCCGCTCGTTGCTGCGCGTGGGTTAAAGTGCGGCGCGCCGACGGGTTGCGCTACTAACTTGTGTGTGAGGCCGATCGGCCGAAGGGAGGAATAGAGGATGGAGATATGCATTTTGTTGTAAATGAGCGGTTTTTAGGTTCTGTCTCCACCCACTTTTTCACGCGCTCAAGGCATCTCTCGAGAAAAAGCTGCGCACTTTTTCGAAAAACAAGGAGGTTTCGTGCAAAAAGCCCACGCCTTTTGCGCGAAAGTCCACCATTTTTGAGCGACGGCTGTCAGCGGCCGACGAAAAATGGAGAGGGCACGGCGAAAATGCACACGCGGCTGCACGGTCGCGAGGGTGGATTTTCGCCCGATGAAAAATTGGTCGTTCCGCTCATTTATTGTATATTTGCTATATAATTTTGCACGCGCACGCCCTATCTTTGCGGAGAGAGCGCCGCGGGCGGATTCAAACCCTACAAATGAAACAAAAATATTCACCTCGACCCCTGCCACCCATGCGCAGGCTTCTCCCCGTCGCAAGGGGCAACCGCCCTCACTATGCCGTGGGGTTTGTGCTGTGGATCTTTTTCCACTTGGGTTCATGCGGCGACGTGTTCCGCCACATCGCCGACGAAAATTATGTTTGTGCTGAGCGCCAACCGATGTTCTACGTTCTTGCGCTTGCCCGGCGCCTATGTCCTCTGGGCGGCGCGCTACGTTTTATTGGCCTTTCTCAACCGTTGGATAGGCGGCACGCTGTTGGCGCTCCTGCTCACCGGAGTGGCGTGGTGCATTGAGCGCTTGCTCCCCGGAAAAGCACGCCGCGGCGAGGGCTGGGGCTGGTGGTTGCCGCTGGCGCTGCTCGCCTGGTGCGTGCCGACGGCTTCAATCTCTTCCTGCGCATCGAACCCTCGACCTTTGTGCTGCGCACGCTGGCCCTTGCTCGCCGCTTCGGCGACGGGAACCGTGGCCGTGAGTGCGGTGCGCCGCTGTTGTCGGCGCGATGTCGAGGCTGCTGCGCCCGTGGCTCCGCGTTCGTGGGTGAGTCGCCCCTTCGCTGCTCCCTGCCTGTGGTGGCCTATGGGCTGGTCGTCTCTTGCCGTGACGGCGCGCGACAATCGTGCGGGTGTCTTGTCGCCCGCAAAACCAACTGGCCGACGAAGATTGGGAAAGCGATGATCGAGACAGCGCGCTCGGCCAAGCGCCCTCGCGCACCGTGGCCGCCCTGCACGCTGTGGGACCTCGAGCAGACCGATCGTTTGCTCGACGGCCTCTTGCCATCCTCCTGTGATTATCCCGAATTGTCCCTGCGCAACGTCGGCGGAAAGGACGAGGGCATCAACTATTTGCCCGACCTCGTCTGCATGCCGGCTTGCTCAACACGGCCTATCGCCTCTCGATGGACAACACCGTGGAGCACGGCCCCCGCCTGCACAACTTCAAACGCATGGCGCTTTGTGCGCTGCTCAACGGCGAGAAGCGTTTGGCCGAACGCTACCTCAATCTCGTCGATCACATGCCTTTCTGCCACGATTTTTGCCGAGCGCTATCGGGCGATGCTCAACGATTCGACGTTGCTGGACAGCGATCCCACTTTGGCGCGCATCCGACAGTTGCGAGCCCAAGATCGATGCGTTCGAACAGGCCTCCGCCACCCACGGTGGTGGGCTACAACCTGGCCACGCCCACCGGCACCGACGCAACGCTCATCACCTCGGTGGCAGCTTGCCTCTATGCCAAAAATCTCGATAGCTTCTTGACGCGCATTCAGTTCTTGCGGGGCAAGGTAGTTTCCACCACGGTGCTGCAGGCCATTATGGTGGCGCCGTGAAGCGCGAGGGAGTGTTAGACTATTTCCCCGAGAGTGAACGAACTGGTGCAAGCGATTTTCAGGCTTTCGCAGGATGCCGCGCCCCTTCTTGAGGGGCGCGACGCGATGACGCCCGAGCAGCGCGACCAATCGCGTCGAGACATGGCCGAAGCCCTGCGCGAACGGTGGTTCGGCACGTATATGTACTATTATTATTGTGGCAACCTCACGCCGGCGGAAACGTCGACGGAGCAACACCAAGTGAATTGACAGCGACCCGCTGAGAAAATCAATCCCCCAAAAGCCTAAAAGATGCGTTACTCTTCTCTCTTTTCGTGGGCGACGACCCTGTGGTTCGCCGTGTTGAGCCCGATGACGGTGGGCTGTCGATCGGTGGTGCGCGTGCCCGAAACGGCACAAGCCACTACGCAGCCCGCGGCAGTCTTTCCCGACTATCGCGATGTGGTGATCCCGCCCAACATTGCGCCCCTCAATTTCCAAGTGAACCAACCGGCCGAAGAAATCGTGGTGCAGGTGGCCGGAAAGCGCGGCACACCGCTCGTGGCAGCGGCCGGAGAAGCCGGAAAACTGCGCTTCGACTCGCTCGAATGGCGCCGCTTGCTCAACGACCACCGCGGCGAACGATTGGCCGTTACGGTCTATACGATGAACGCCGGCCAATGGCAGCGACACCCCGACTGGTATTGGACGGTGGCGCAGGAGCCCATCGACCCTTATCTCACCTATCGACTCATCGAACCCTCTTATGAACTCTATCGACAGCTGGGGTTGTACGAAAGAAATTTGACGAATTTCGACGAGCACCCCATTTATGAGAACAACGATGAGTTTGAGGGAGGAGAACAACCACGTGTGAACTGTCACACTCTGCAGGCGTACGGCACAACCGGTCGCAGGCTCTCCACGTGCGTTCGAAACACGGCGGAACGGTGTTCATCGACGGCAAAAACATTCGCCGCATGGACATGAAGTGTGACAGCGTGCTGGGCGGAAGTGTCTATCCCGCGTGGCATCCCGAGCAACCGTGGGTGGTGTTCTCGAGCAACAAGACGGGACAAGCCTTTTTCCTCAGCGGAGAACAGAAGTTGGAGGTGATCGACTACGATTCTGACCTGCTGTTCTATGATGTGGCGCGCAACAAACTGAGCAATGTCTGCCGCACACCCGGCGTGATGGAAACCTTCCCCGCGTGGGCACCCGACGGCAGCCGACTGTATTATTGCGCCGCGCCGTTCCCGAATTTCGAAACGATGAGCGATTCGGCGCGCAACGGCGAAGACGCGCGCCAAGACGCGGTGCTGAGTGCCTACAAGGAGGTGCGCTACATATGATGTCGGTGCCCTTCGACGCGCACCCACACTTTCGGCACACCGCAGGTGGAATCGACTGCAGCGCCGCGTGCAAGAGTGCCACGCTGCCGCGCATCAGCCCCGACGGGCGCTACCTGCTGGTGACGCTCGCCGATTTCGGCCAATTTCACATCTGGCACAAAAGCAGCGACCTGTGGGTCAAAGATCTCCAAACAGGAGTTTTCGCTCCCTTGCAGGCGGCCAACAGTCCGGAGGTGGACTCTTACCACACGTGGAGTAGCAACGGCCGATGGATTGTTTTCTCGCGCCGGCTGGATGGCAGTTTCACGCGCCCGTGCATTGCTTATTTCGATCGAGAAGGCGGCGCACTAAGGCTTTCTTTGCTGCCGCAAGAAGACCCGGAACACAACTGGCTGCGCATGAAGAGCTACAATGCGCCGGAACTCGCGAAGAAACTCGTGCCGGTTTCCGCCGACGAACTGCGACGCGTCATCTATGACGATGCGGCCGCGGGAAAGAGCGGAATACGGTAATGATATTTCTCGGCGAAAGCCGATGAAATCTCTTAGATAATTAGATTTATGCGCTCTATCATGCCCTCTTGGTCGACGCCGATTACGTGGAACGCGTGGCGTTTGACCTCATGTGAATTTCGAACGCATGCTCCGGTCGACGCATTTTCGCCCGCGCCGCTCGGAGACTGGCTCGACTACGGTGGCGCTCGACGGCGATTGCAGCCCGGCGACAACGAGATCCGGGTCTATCTTTGTGCATCGTCCCGAGCAGGAGCGCTTTGCAGCATTTCACCCCGCGCACTTTTGCCGACGAACTCAACGGCAAGGCTTTCACCGATCGGCTGGGAGAGTTTGCCGCATGACGGCACTGGCGGTCGAACCGGTGGTGGATCACGACGATCTGCTGGTCGAGGTCTTTGAACAGATGCCGTCAAAGAGCTCGACGCCGAGCACGTGATGCTCGGGTCGACCTCGACGGTTTCACGCCCGAAAGCACCGTTTGGCCTCGCGCATCAAGACGCTGTGCGCCCAACCGCCCAAGCGCGACGACGGAGTAGACCCCGGCCGGAAAGAAATTACGCTCTTCACCATGCAACCCACCGCCGGCCGCGGATTTGCGCAGGAGTTGCTCGGCTATTCGCTCATGGCCGCGCTCGGAATCACCGCCGAAGAGGTCAATCGGTGCTAAACCGCGCTGCTTTTTCGCCCGAAGGCAAAGCCCGTGGGCTTGTGAAATAGCGCGAAAAACCGATAACTTTGCGGAAAGGGTATTTTGCCCGCAAACAGCAATCACACAAAACAACTACGATACTCAACCACAATGGGAAAAGTTCTCATCATCGGCGCCGGCGGTGTTGCCACGGTGGCCGCCGTCAAAGTCGCCAAAAATAGTGACGTCTTCGACGAAATTATGATCGCCAGCCGCACAGAGTCGAAGTGCAAGGCGATTGCCCAACGCATTGCCGACATGGGCTTGCGCAATGATATTCGCACCGCGCAGGTGGATGCCGACGATGTGGGAGCAGCTCGTGCGTCTGTTCAACGATTTCAAGCCCGAACTGGTGATGAACCTCGCCTTGCCCTACCAAGATCTCACGATTATGGAGGCCTGCTTGCAAACCGGTTGCCACTATCTCGACACAGCCAACTACGAACCGAAGGATGAAGCCCATTTCGAATACTCTTGGCAGTGGGCTTATCGCGAACGCTTCGAACAAGCCGGACTTTGCGCCATCCTCGGCTGCGGATTTGACCCCGGCGTGACGTCGATCTTCACGGCCTACGCCGCCAAGCACTACTTTGACGAAATTCACTACTTGGATATCGTCGACTGCAACGCGGGCGACCACGGAAAGGCCTTTGCCACGAACTTCAACCCCGAGATCAATATCCGCGAGATCACGCAAAAGGGCTTGTACTGGGAGAATGGCAAGTGGGTGGAGACCGAACCGCTCGAAATTCATCAGCCTTTGACCTATCCCAACATCGGACCGCGCGAGAGCTACCTGCTCCACCACGAGGAAATCGAGAGCTTGGTGATCAACTTCCCCACGATCAAGCGCGCACGCTTCTGGATGACGTTCGGACAGGAGTACCTTACGCACTTGCGCGTGATCCAAAACATCGGTATGGACTCGATTGTGCCCATCAACTACGAGGACACATGATTCAGCCCCCTGCACTCCTCAAGCCGTGCTGCGAATCCCCAAGACCGGGCGAAAACTACGAAGGCGAGACGTCGATCGGTTGCCGCATCCGCGGTGTGAAGGACGGTAAGGAGCATACTTTACGTGTTACAACAACTGTTCGCACCAAAGCCGCCTCACGACGAAACGGGCATGCAGGGCGGAGCTACACAGACGTGCGCGGCCTGCATCGGTGCGCGCTTGCATCGCATGAAGGCAAGTGGCGTAAGCCCGGCGTGCACAACGTCGAGGAGTTCGATCCCGATCCTTTCATGGAAGAACTCAACAAGCAGGGCTTGCCTTGGCACGAAATCCACGACGGCGACCTCGAACTCTAATTTTTTCGGCCTCAGTGCCGAGGACACGACGCATTTTCGGCGCCTTTCGCAGAGCTAACCTCGATGCGTCGTGTCTATCTATCAGGAGTGCTGACAACTTCTGACGACTCCGCCCCTGCTTTCGCCCCGGGTTGGGCAAGCGGGAGAGTGCGATTGAGATCTTCTCGGCAAGCGCTGAGGTGATCTCGGGCACGGCCGAGGCGTTGTGAAGAAAAAGCCCCCTGATTTTCAAAGAATACAGCATACAGTATGAAAAGAATTTACAACCTCCTGTTCTGCAGTTGGATGCTTTTTGCATTCAGAAAGTACACTTATGAACGGATCACCGAAATTCGAGAGTCGATACCTCAGCGATAGACGATCAACAATGAGCAGATATCAATACGCTCGGTAAACACGAGCAGCTTTGGGAAGACGAATACTCCCTGATATACGAGGGCGGAAAGACGATTTCCGCCCTCGAGCTCATTTTGATGGAAAGTCGGCCGTTTGCTTTTGTCTTCTTTGCAAAATGCCGTACATTCGCCGTCAATAATCGCATCGTTATAGTCCATGAATAGTTCAAAGACATCAAGTCGCGTTTGATCGCGATGAACTTTCTTGAATTCGCCGTGTGGGAGCTTACCTCACTTCCATGGGCGGATTTTTGGCCGGTAGGGCATGGGGCCAACATTGGCTGGTTTTATCTCCGTGCAGGCTCTGTTTCCATCTTTATGCCCGCCATTATCGGCATGTTGGCAGATCGTTGTTGCAAGCTCAGCGCATAGTTGTCGCTCTGTCATCTCGTGGCGGCCGTCTTTATGGTCGTGGTCGGTTGGATCGGCATGAACGATCAGGTCGCCTTTGCCGATATTTTCCTTGGTACACGCTGAGTGTGGCGGCCTACATGCCCACTGGCTTTGTCGAACTCTGCTTTCGTACAACGCCTGGAGCGTTCCGGCCTCGACACCGTGAAAGATTTCCCGCCCATTTCGCATCTTCGGCACGATAGGCTTCATCGTTTCGATGTGGATTGTCGATCTTTTGGGTTGGCAGCACACGAATGTGCAGTTCTTTGTCTCGGCTGCTTGAGAGTTTGTTGTTGGCGGCTACGCATGGTCCTGCCTCCTGCCCGGTCAACTCGGTCACGAGCGAAAAGGCCTCGCCGAAACCATGGGATTGGATGCCTTCAGCTCTTCCGCCACAAGCGCATGGCCTTGTTCTTCCTCTTTTTCCATGTTCCTCGGCGTGAGTCTGCAGATTCCAACGGATTTGCTAATCCCTTCATCAGTAGTCTTTCGGCGCGAACGCCCGCCTTTAAAGGACAATGGTTCGTGAGCATGCACAATGTTTTGATCTCTGTCGCAGATCAGTGAGACGTTCTGCATTTTGCTCATCCCCTTCTTCCTGAAACGCTTCGGCATTAAGACCGTCATGCTCATTGCCATGTTCGCTTGGGTGCTGCGTTTCGGCTTCTTCGCCATCGGTGTTCCGGCCTTCCCCGGCGTGGTCTTCCTCATTCTCTCGATGATTGTCTACGGTGTAGCCTTCGACTTCTTCAATGTCTCGGGTCGCTGTTTCGTAGATAAGGAATGTGACGGATCAATCCGCTCGAGTGCGCAGGGTTTGTTCATGTTGATGACCAACGGTATCGGCGCTTCTGTCGGCACACTCGGCGCGCAAGCGGTGGTCAACTGCTTCACTGAGAACAAAGACGGCTTCCAAGTGGGCGATTGGTCGAGCGTTTGGTTCATCTTCGCCGGCTATGCCTGCTCATCAGCGTACTTTTCTCTCTTCCTCTTCAACGATAAGAAGGAAAAGACAGCGCCCGCAACATCACAAAGCCCTGAAGTGATCGAGTACTGCGCAGGGGAACGATCAAGTTACCCTCGTTCATCTGATCAATACAGACCTCTATATTAAGCCTCCCCGCGAGTTTTCGCAACTCGTGGGGGAGGTGTTGGGGAGGACGTTCGGCGAATAGTACGCAACTCACCACAAATATAAGAACTTTGGAGCCATACACGTTTTTGGGGTCAGTATCGTTCGGACTGCCCTCTCGATCATTGATTCCCCATGGTCCCCTCAGCCCTCACTTCCAGCGCCCAACGCAACGCGCGCGCGTTACGCGCGCGTCCGGCGTCCCTCGTTATTTGCCTTCACCTCTTTTACACCACAAGGCCGTAAAAACTATGCATCAACGACTTGTGGTGAAGGTTTCACCCCTCTTTCCTTCACCGGTGAAGGCAAAAGGCACAAACCTTCACTACAAAGCGCACTATATCAACGGATTGCGGGTGAAGGTGAAGGGTATGAAGGCAGGAATTTCGAACTCGCTGAGTGCGCGATGCGCAGGGCGTGTCCGTCCGCGCGTACGGAGGTGCGGAGGAGAAACGGAGAATGCCGGGGTGGGGAAGGAACGTGCGTCGTTTCCCCAAAAAGGGAGGAAGAAGAAAAGAAGGGCATTTCGTAGAAAAGTCCACAAGTTTTTGTTCGATCTCTCCCTATTCTCAAAACGAAATATTTTTCTCGCGAAAGATTCGATCATTCGAAAACAAAAGTCTTACTTTTGCGCTTGATAAAACACAACTTTCCTTCATTCCGCGCTGCGGCGTCTATATAGCGCAAAAGTCGAGGCGCTTTTTCCCGACCACTCCGTCGCAAACGCTCTTTGATTTACTGAACCATCAGGGATTTTTGCCTTATCCCCTACCCATCGAAACATGCCCCCAAAGAGACGCTCTCCTCCCAATCGGGGGAATGTCTGAAAACACACGTTTTGGGGACCATATCTCGATCGCAGTACGCAACGAACAAAAATCAATGCCAGGCAAAACGCACCAATGCGCAACGAACCAACCAGAAGTTCCAACTTACCGGCTTTAATACACTGCTTATCGGCATCAATACACAACGAACCGGCTTCACCCTGTGAAACCGGTTCGTTGATGAGAAAAAGGGCGTGCCCGAGCAGTGGTGAGACGGATGCCCGTCTTTATTCCACATTCATCTTGGCCATGCCGTAAGACTTGCTTTCCGGAGAGAATACGCAAGAACTCTCGTGTCGCCACTTTGCGATAACTGCCGCGCAAGAAGTGGTAGCAACCCTCCATCTCGCTGCTGTCCACGCCCACAATGGGCACCGTCGCGACACCTTCCACCTGAGAAACGGTGGCCGTTGAGAGCACCGTGACCAAACGACTGTCGCGCAAACTAATCAAGGCGTTCACGTCGTTGATCTCCAAACAGACGTTGAAATCATACTGCGTGCTGCGGATCAGCGTGTCAAATTTATGCGCGCCTGCAGTCCGGCGCCGGAAGTGCCACGCGGTGTTGCGTCAAGTCGGCCAGTTCCACCGATTTGTGCCCGGCCAGCGGATGCGTGTCGCTGACCACGACGCAAAGTTCGTTGTCAAACAAGTAGTGCGACTCAATTTGCGCGTAGTGCTGCGAGGGTTTGTAAGAGAGCACCACGTCCAATTCGTGTTTGATGAGCATCTCCATCGTCGCTCATCGATTGGCTCACCACGTTGAGGCGCACCTGTGGAAAAAGCCTTGATGAACAGGAGAATCGCCTCTTTGAGAATCGGACTGAAGGTATAAGTCGCCCGATGTTGATGGTGCCGCGCACCATATTGCGTCACTTCGCTGATACTGTCCACACAAGCCTCCACTTCGGCGGGGCGCGCAGCGAAGGCAGAAAGCGCTCCCCACGTCGGTGAGTTCCACGTGGTGCGAGTCGCGCGAGAAAAGTTGCACCCCAGTTCGTCCTCCAACTGCCGCGTTTGCTGCGAGAGGGTGCTCTGCGTGATGTGCAACTGCCGCGATGCCTCGGAAAAACTCTGGCATTCGGCCACTTTTACGAAGTAACGAAGTTGTCTAAGTTCCATGCGTCGGGGGCAAAAATCAGCGTTGCGTCGCGTTGCGGTGGTGGCTGCTCTCAATTCGTCGCGCACGCACGCAACATCATCAGTCCGTGGTTGCGGAAGGTGAAGAGTGGGAATCGTCACCCCCACGACCATCAGCACTAATGGTCAGCGCAGGTGATCCAGTTGTAGTTGAGCAAGTAGTAGTGGTTGAAATCCTCTTCCGTGCGGTGGCTCATGCACTCCACGAGGGCTTGAGATCGAGCCGTAGGCAAATTTCCCGGCACCATGGGCGGGAGGGCCGGGAAGAGGAGGGTTTCGGCCGGCGAGTTGACCACCGTGCGCCATCGGGATGGAGAGTGTGCCGATGATCAGGCCGCCCTGCGAAGGAAGCCAGCGAGATGCACGTCACAGTGGTGCATCAGCACGAAACGAGTGATGTCCCAACGCCGCGAGGAGGCCGAGCGACCAGAAGGTGCTGCGCTTTCGGGTTGCTTGCTCGCGAAACCGATGGCGGCAATGGCGGCGAAGGCGCCATCGTTGAGCAAGTCGAGAAAGTAGACGCAAGCGTAGAGCAGTCGTTGTGTGAAGGAGAACGGTGCGCGGTCGGCGCAGTCGATCAGAGCATACGGATGTTGAGCAGCAACCAGCCAGCACAGTCCGATCGAAAGGCTCACCGTGATCATCGCATGGCCTGCACAGCGGCTGAAAGCACAGATGTAGTGCCGTAGAGCAGTCGTTGACAAGTTACAAGAGCCACACGGGCACCAAATACAGCACACTTGTGCCGAGGCGATAGTCGGGCGTGTGCTCAGGCGGGAACGGCGTAGCCGATGCAGGAAATCACCGCCGCGGTGAGCGCCGAGATGATGGTCACGGCGCGACAATCCACCTTCCAGCCCGACAAACGCCGTTTGACGAAGAAACCGCAGAGGTGGCGCCGAACACAATGGCGATGGCTGCCCAGTCGCCCGAAAAGGCGGCAAAACGAGGCATTGGCAGCCGAAGCCAGCAGCAAGACGGCGAAAGCCGAGAAACGCGGAATGCTCGACGGCCTCAAAGCGGCGAACGGCTTCGGCGGGCGCAAAGACTCTGCGTGAAGACGTCGTCGCTCAGCCGGCTGAGACGCGTGATCAGGTCGAAGTTGAGCGCACCGTGCAGCAGCGGAGATGCAGCTGTGGGTGTTCGCTGAGGCATCCCAAAACGTTCAGAAATGACGTTCGTCGGCAAGATAGTAAACTCGGCCTGTACCTGCCAGGCTTCGGCCATTTGGCGCAGTTTGCGCTCAATGCGCATCGTCGTCGCCCCGCTGCTCAGCAAAGTGGCGGCGTAGGTGCTGAAAAACTTGGCGATGTGTTTGAGGCGAACGTGTATTTCTTTGGAGTCGCGGGTGATGTCGAGGACATCATCGTGGAGTGAGTTCATCAAATTGCTTTGCAGAGAGAAAAAGGGGTTAGGCGTGGGTTTGCAAGAAGGCTTCGTCGTGGCAAAGTGTAGACGGTGTCGTCGGCAGTTGCGAGCGCACGGCGGGATTCGAGAGACGCTTGACGAAACGGAAGAGCATGGGCACGCAGTAGAGGGCGGCGGTGAAGGCGATAAAGGCCAGGATGATGAGGGGGGCGTTGGGAGTGCTTTGAACTTGGAGAGCTGTGAGAAGTGCCATAATATAGTCAATGAGTTGTTTCTGCTGGTAGATCCATCGACGCCCCGGCACGCCCCACGCGGCGTTGCGTGTTTCCGGTGGTCGGTGCGCCGTTTGCGAGCGCGAACACCGCGGCGGCGGGAATCGTCGAGGGTGCATGAATTAAACAGTCAGTGCGTCGTGGCAATGGGGGCGGCGGGTTGCGCGGTGCGCGATGTCGCGTCATTGTCCGCTTGACGATGCAAAAGTACGGTACTACTCGCGTTCTGTTCAAAAGTGCTATGGTTTGATTGAATAGTTGCTATCGGTTTCTACTGATAGTGGCTCGCCAAGCGCCCTTAAAAGTGGGTACCGAGCGCCACTTTTCTCGCGGTGAACGAGAAGGGGGGCGCTCGGTGTGGAGGTAGGAGTCGAAATTAGTCGATGGTTTCGTCGGCCTCGTAACCACCCATTTCGCGAATGGCGTTTTGAGGATCGTGTACTCGACGGAACAAGTGGTTTTCGCACTTCGTCTTGCGTGTAGTCGTGCTGCGGGCTTTTGAGGAAGAAGCTCAAGAAGCGTTGCGCTGCCGTAGCGGCCATCGCGCGGCGGCGTCGATGAGGAGCACGAGGTCCAAGCAGAGAGGAGCGGCCAAAATGGAGTCGCGGCAGAGGAAGTTGATTTTAATCTGCATGGGATAGCCCATCCATCCGAAGATGTCGATGCTGTCCCAGCCCTCTCTGCTGTCGCCGCGCGAGGGACACGTTGATGCGCACCTCGTGTAGTAGTCCGTGTAGAGGTCGAGTCTGTTCGTCGGCCACGAGGATGCTTTCGAGGTCGGTTTGAGAAACCCTCCCTGCGGTGTGGAAGTTTGGCCGACTCGTCGAGCACGAGGCCGTCGCGGTTGCCGAGGATGTTGGTCGAGAGCATCCGTTCAGACGCCAAACGCAGCGTGCTGATGATCGGGGCGAAACCGCTCTTCGCAGCGTCTGTCCGGTTTTGAAGTCCTTGCCGGCGTATGGGCATCTGAGTCTTTTCGGCCAGTTCACATGGCGGGATGTCCACCGTGGTGTTGGGGCACCCATCACGAAGGGCGCGCCTCGGCCAAGGCGGCGTAGGCATAACACATCGAGGGCGCGATGCGCTCGGTGTCGCTAACCTTCATGGCCGCCTCGAGGTCGGCAAACGATAGTGCACCGCTTCGTCCACCGGTACATAGATTTCGGTAGAAGCCGCCCAGAGCACCACCACGCGCTCACAGCCGTTGTCGGCTTTGAAGCGGCGGATGTCTTCGCGCAGCGCCTCGACCATCCCAGCGGGTGGCGCAGTCTTTCACGTTGTCGCCTTCAAACGCGAGGCGTGGCGCTTGTCGAAAGCGGCGGGCAAGGGCGAATGAGCCTAGTTCGTCTTCAACAGGAGGATGTCTTTGGCACGCAGCGCTTCGGCGTCGACAGCGCTCGAAAGCGTTGGCGGGTACACGTCCCAAGCACCGAATACCATGTCGTCGAGCGAGGCCAGCGAGATGATGTCGGCATACTCCAGATATTTCTTTGTCGGCACCGCGTCCCACGCGGATTTTATCAGTATTGTGTCATTGCACCGACGGGCTGCCAAGCCTTTTACGCGCATGAGCACGCCGGTGATGAAAGTGGTGCTGACTGCGCGAGACCGACGATCATCACGCCCATCTTTCGTTTGCTGGTTTCATGTCGTTATAATTTGGTATTGTCGAGCGTTGTATTCGCACGGCGGCACCCAAGGCGGCGCGGCCATGCCAAAGAACCTACCCCAAGGTACACAAACTTTTCGGACGTGTGCCTGCTTTCTGCGTTTATTTCTGTTTGATGCCGTGAAAACGAACAATCTCTTTTCGTGAAAAGGCAACAAAACTCGTTTTGCCGGAGTTTTCTTTCAGATTTGCTCGTTTCGCGAGCGCGACTTTTCCCCGATTTTAGGGAGAGAGATGACGATATCACTGCTCTGCTGTGCAGCTCGCGCCCAAACGCGGAGCGGTCGGTGCAAAAAGTGGCGGACATGCGGAAAAAGTTGGGATGTGTTTTGGCCGAAAAACAGTGGACTGACCACGTTCACTTGTTTCTCTCCTCGGGCGGAAGGGCGCCTGCGCCTTCGGGCAACGAACCCCCGGTCGGAAGGGTGAAGGGGTCGGCGCTTTCGCGCATGGGGTGCATCGGCAGCCCATATATGAGGGTGGTGCGCTTTTCGGCACGGAAACGTATCAGCCGAACAAGCCTTAAATTCGCAGCTAGAAGAACGCTCGGCTCTGCCTGCATGCCCACAGGTGGAGCCTCAGACGAAAAAATCCCTCGCCATGTCTTGCATTCTCCACAGGAAAACCTCCACCGCCGTTTGTTCCGTCGCTGTGTCGGAAGATTCGCAGGTGATTTTTCGAAAAACAAACCTCGAAGGCCCCTCTCCGCCACCGCCCTGCGCCCTTTCGTCGACGAAGCGCTGAGCCACCTATTCCCTCGATGCCGTTGCGGTGTCGAGCGGCCTGGCAGCTACACCGGCCTGCATCGGCCTTTCCACGGCCAAGGGCGTGGCCTGTGCCCGCACCGTGCCCCTCATCGCCGTGCCGACGCTCAACTCATCACCGTCGGGCCGCTCCTCTACGACGATGAATGCCCGACAACGCCCTTTTGGTGCCGCATGATCGACGCGCGCTGTATGGAAGTCTACGCCGGTCTACGATCGCGCGCTGAACACCTGCGCGAAGTGGGGCCGATATCGTCACGCCGACACTTATCGTGAGTGGCTCGACAGCGCACCTGTGTATTTCATGGGCGACGGCGCCGAAAAATGCAAGGCGGTGATCGCTCACCCCAACGCCCGCTGTGTCGACAACGTGCATCCGCTGCCCGCCACATGGCGCCGTTGGCCGAACGCGCCTTCCTCGACGGCGATTTTGTCGACGTACGGCCTATTTTGAGCCCCTTCTATCTCAAAAGAATTTTCAAACCTCTCTGCCCAAAAAGCTCTTTTGAGCGCCGACCGCCCCATGCAATACAACACGCAAAAAGCGCCCGTGCGCGAAAGCCTACGGCGTGAGGTGCAACTCATGGTGGGCACGCGCTCACCCTCACCGACCGCGCCGAGCGCACGCGCCTGTGGCGCGCATCGTGGAGACCATGCGCATCGTCGGCCGTCAGCCCGCCGACTCGCAGGAGGTGAACGAAAAAGTGGCGCACTCTGCCCAACTCACCGACTGTGCCCTCGACATCGATTGGCCGGTGGAGGTGGGCGCGTCGGCCGAGCAGCGCGCCGAGCGTTTGCCCTATCCCGCCCATCGTTTGCGCTTTCGCCACTACGGCCATTTGCTCCAAACGGATGGATCGTCCGTCGCAGAGACCGACGCCGAAAGAACGCGCGCGTCTGTTGCGCCGATTGGCCGCCCGCATGCAGCGCAATCTGGCCGAAGTGCGCGGCGGTGCGGTCGAAAGCCGAGCGACTGTGCCGAAAGACATTGATTTGCACCGAAGGGCGCATCTCGACCGACAGGTGCTGCGCGCGTTGCGACTGCTTGATTTCTCCTTTAACCCTTTCACGACATGGCCTCTCTCTCATCGAAAGCGCAATCCGCCGACTCCCGGGGCGAAATCACCGCAGGGCGCGAAGAACGAAGCGTTGCAGAGTGATTTGCGCCACGCTGCTCACCGACCACGAAGTGCGTCTGACGAATAGTGCCCGACATTGTCGACGTGAACAACCTCGTTCGTCTGCTGCAAGACATCGGCGTGATGTGCGCCGCAACGCGCCGGCGATCATAACCTTCGCGCCATCAACATCGACTTGGACTATCTGGCACCGACAGTATCTGGCGCGCTGTTCGTCGTTGCGCGGTTCGATTCTCACCATCGGCCCGCTCGTGGCTCGCTTCGGACGCACTCGACTCAGTAAAACCCGGCGGCGACAAGATCGGCCGACGCCGACTCGGCACACGCATTTCTACTGGTTTGCAAAAGCTCGGTGCGCACTTCCGCGTGGACGACGACAACGAGACTCTTCGAGTATCGAAGCCGAAAAACTGCATAGGCGCCTACATGTTGCTCGACGAAGCCTCGGTGACCGGTACGACCAATATCTTCGATGAGTCGCCGTGTTGGCCGGCGAAGGCACGATCTACAACGCCGCCTGAACCCTACTCAACCCGAGCTCTGCCACCTGCTCAACCGCATAGGCGCCAACATCTCGGGCATCGCCTCCAACCGCCTGCGGTGGTGAAACGCCCACTCCCACGGCGCAGAGCACCGTATTCTGCCCGATATGATCGAGATCGGCTCGTTCATCGGCATCGGTGCGATGTGGGCGACGGCATCACCATTAAAAACGTGTCGCGCCGCGACTTGGGCATCATTCTGACGCCTTCCGCCGACTCGGCGTGACGGTCGAGGCGCGATGACGACCTCTACATTCCCGGCCCGCAGACATTATGAGATTGAGTCGTTCATCGACGGCTCGTTCATGACGCTTGCCGACGCGCCCTGGCCGGGTCTCACCCCGACCTCCTTTTCGATTCTCTGTCGGGCCACGCAGGCCAAGGGAGCGTGCTTTCCACCAAAAGATGTTTGAAAAGCCGTCTCTTCTGTCGTCGACAAACTCATCGACATGGGCGCGCAGATCATCTTTGATGCGACCCGCATCGCGCCGTAGTCGTCGCCGCACGACTTCAATCCGCAGTTGAAGGCGCGCCGCATGTGCCAGCCCGACATCCGCGCGGCATCGCGTTGCTCATCGCCGCGCTCGGTGCCGACGTGAACGAGCCGCATCGACAACGTGGGGCAGATCGACCGTGGCTACGAGCACATCGAAGATCGTCTCAACGCACTCGGGGGCTTGCATCACGCGCCTCGAATAAACCAACAGGATTCTCCTTTTCCCTTCCATGATTTTAGACCCGACGTTTTCTCCATCGAGGCGATTCACCCGCACGCACGGCATCCACGGCGAAATCGAAGTGCATTTCACCGACGATGCTTCGACCGTGGGTGAAGCCGACCATGTGTTCCTCAAAATTGACGGGCTGTATGTGCCGTTCTTCCTCGAAGACTATCGTTTCAAAGGAGCGAATCCGGCCTTGTTCACGCTCGACGGTATCGACACGACACCGCTGCGCGCGCGAACTCGTGGGACACACGGTCTACTATCCCTCGATGCCCGCCCGGCCGAGGACGAAGACACGATCGTCGCTCCGCGCCTTCACGGGGTTCCGTCTCCTCATTATCGATCGTCAGGCTTGGCCGAAACAGCCGAAGGTGGCGATGAAACGAGCGAAGACGGTGTGCCGACCCTCGAACTCGGCACCGTGAAGCACGTCGAAACCACGACGGCCAACACGCTCCTCACGGTCGAAGTGGAGGGCGGAGAGGACGTGCTCCTGCCGCTGCACGACGACTTTGTGGTGGACTACGATCTGCGCGAGCGCTATCTGGTGCTTGACGTGCCCGAAGGCTTGATCGATCTCAACGACTGAATGCCCCGACTGATGAAACGAGTCGCCATCCTCGGTTCGACCGGTTCGATCGGTCACGCAAACCCTCGATGTGGTGCGCGAACACGCCGGCGAATACGAGGCCTATGCCCTCACGGCGGGGCACAACGCCGAGATTGCTCGTGCGCAGGCGCGCGAATTTCGCCCCGAAGCGGTGGTCATCGCCGACGAGTCGCGCTACGAAAACGGTGCGCGAGGCACTGGCCGACCTCCCCATTAAGGTGTGGACTGGCGCGAAGCCATTTGCGACGTCGCCCGACTGCCCGAAGTGGACGTGGTGGTGACGGCTATGGTGGGTTTCGCCGGACTGCGCCCACGGTGGCGGCCATCGAAGCCGGCAAAACCATTGCACTGGCCAACAGGAGACGCTCGTTGTGGCGGGCGAATCTCTTACGTGAACTGCTGTGAAACACCGCGCGCCGATTCTGCCTGTGGACAGCGAGCACAGCGCGATTTTCCAGTGCCTGGTGGGCGAAGACGGCAACGCCATCGACAAAATCCTCCTCACCGCCTCGGAGGCCTTCCGCACGACGCCCGATCGAGAGAGTTGGCGGCGTTCACGCGGCGCGCGCCTTGACACCCCAACTGGGAGATGGGCGCCAAGATCACGATCGACAGTGCCACGATGATGAACAAGGGGTTTGAGATGATCGAAGCCAAAATGGCTCTTCGGCGTCGAACCCGAGCGTCATCAGCGCTGGTACACCCTGAGGCATCGTGCACAGTGCGGTGCAACTGGCCGACGGGGGCGTGAAAGCGCAGCTCGGCGTGCCCGATATGCGGTCGCTCATTCACTATGCCTTGTCGTTCCTGCGCTGTTTGTCGCTCAGCGGTGAGCGTTTGATCTGGCCGCCCCTCGGCCGCTCTCACGTTCGAGCGCCCTGATCGACAAATTGACCGCCTGCGCATCGCTTACGAGGCCATCGCGGCCGGCGGCAACCTGCCGTGTGTGGTGAACGCAGCCAATGAAGTGGCCAACGCGCATTCCGCCGCGACGCCATCGGTTTTCTCGACATCCCGGCGCTCTGATTCGTCGCGCCACGGCTGACGCCACGCGTTGTCAATCGCGCATCGCTCGAGCGACTATCTCGCCTCCGATGCTGAGGTGCGCTCGATTGCGGCCGGGTTATCCATCCACTCATTCTATTCCTTCCTGCAAGCTCTTTTGATGGAAACATTTTTGATCAAAGCCCTCCAATTGGTGCTCAGCATCTCGCGCTGCTCGTCATCCTTCACGAGGGGGCACTTTCTTTCGCGAAAGCTTTTTCGGCATTCGCGTGCACCGCTTTTGTCTGTTCTTTCGACTTTTGGAAAGGCGGTAGGCGCTTGGCGTGCCCCTCGGCACATGGGGCGGCACGAAATTCGCCATCGGTTGGTTGCCCTTCGGCGGTTACGTGGAAATCGCCGGCATGGTCGACGAAAGCACCGATGCTGACGCGGTGAAACGCGAAGAAGCCGAAGTTCCGGCCAATCAACTCTTCAAAAACAAGCCCGGCTTGGCAGCGCTTGCTCGTCGCGGTGGGCGGTGTGCTGGTCAATTTCCCTTGGTCGTCTTCATTTACGCCATGGTGCTCCTGGCTTAGGGCGAACAGCGCACGCCGGTCACCGCCGTGCAGCACGGTTACTCCTTCAACACCGTGGCTGAAGGAAATGGGCTTCCGCGATGGCGACGTGATTGTGGGCGCCGACGACAAAACCCTACACGTATCTCGACAACGCACAGCTGTTGCGCGACTTTGGGGAGCGCGAAAGTCATCCATGTGCTCCGCGATGGCCGCCCTGCCGCGGTGAATGTCGGCGGTCGTGTGGATCTGCTCAAGATGCTCGACGAGCAACCGCCCTTCGTCGCCCCTGACGTTGCCTTCGGTGGTGGACCCGGCCATGGCTGGCAGTCCCCGCCGCCAAAGCCGGTGTGCGTGCCGGCGACAGTATTATGGCCCTTAACGGCAAAGCGGTGACAACCTGGAACCAAATCGACCAACAGCTCGGTGTGGTGCAGGATCGCATCACGGCGGCACAGGGCAAGCGCTCGACCTGAAATGGCTGGCCACGACGCTCGTGGTGAAGCACCGTGGCGCCACAACGGCCGACACTCCGCTTCGCCCCTCACCCGCGAGGGCAAACTCGACTCTTCTGCCACAACGTGCTCGATGGACTCATCGCACGGACACCGTGCGCTACAACCTGGCCACCTGTTTCCGGCCGGAGCTGCCCACGGATGGAAGGTGCTGCTGGGCTATGTGAGCGATTTGCGCTACCTCTTCCGTCGACGGCGTGAAGAGCGTGGGCTCTTCGGTACCATCGGCAGTCTCTTCCCCTGCTGCGTGGAACTGGGCCGCCTTCTGGCAACTCACCGCCTTCATCTCCCTGATGCTGGCCTCTCATGAACTTCCTGCCCATCCCCATGCTCGATGGCGGATACATCTTTATTACGTTACTCGAGATGATCACGCGCCGCAGATTCTCCGACAAGGTGATTGAACGCGTCAACACGATCGGTTTCTACTTCGTCTTAGCGCTGCATGGCCTTGGGCATCTTCAACGACGTGGTGAAGTTCATTTTCTGACCCGGCGATTTTCGCCCTCAGAGTGCGTGTCGCGCATCACAACCCTTCGTTGTGGTGCGCGATGTCGTTGGATCTGATTTGAGTCGAACGTTGTTTTGAGAAAGGAATAAGCATCTTTATTCTGTGTCGCTTAGTTTGACGTGCGGAATGCGCCTTTGTTTTCTTTTGTCAAGAACGGCCGAACCGCCTCACTTTCGCCCTTGTAAACGGATCGCCTCCTGATATCTCTACTTTTGCCTCGGTGCAGTAGCATGGATGGCGCCGGAGGACGATTGTATTGACCAACAACAAAGATACATGACAATGAAGAAAATCGCTCTGCCCCCGCCTCGTGGTAGGCGGAACCGCATCTGACGCACAGCTATCTTGGTGGTAAACCTTGCCCCTGCATCAAAGACGTGAAAACTGAAGCTGACGCTCGCTCCCCGAAATCGGTTAAGCAAGCCGAGCAACAACACGGCTTACCGCACTTTATCAGCTACGCTCGACGATCCGAAGGGAGATGCACAACCTGTCGCACTCGAGTTCAAACTCTCCATCTCCGCTAGCCGAGCACGGCCGTCGTGGGCGCTGTGAGTTTAATCGTTGACGCGCACCGGCTTTCGTCGCTTTCAGAAAATGCTTTCCGGCAGCAGTCTGGCTGGTCGGCAGGGCGCACGCTCCCGGTCTCTCCGTTGACCGCAACCGCAACTGGAACCGTGGCCAGCTTCGTGAACTGGCTACCGCAAGCGCAACGAGGTGGAGCAATGAGCGGCTACCGCGGTTTCGCGCACGGCCGGACGTAAACCCCGGCGTCAGCAACTTCTGCGGTAAGGATCACAGTTTGAGCGTAAGCTCGAAGTCGCATACTGCCTCCCGATGAGGACAGCAGGTGCTGTGCGCGCCTCGTCGGGGCCGCCCTGTGGCGGACGAGCGGAGCCTCCCCATCGCCTTGCTGCGGTGTTGTGCACGATGTTATGGTTTTTTGTGCTGGCATTGTTTTGACGCGCTGCCTGCCGCCTGCGCGCTGCATGTGCAGTGTCACGATGGGAATATGGTTCACGGTGGCGGAGTGAGACCCGCCCCGATTAGGATGTCCGCATCGCCGGCAGTGATAGCCTCGGGCGGGTGGCGCGTATGCGTACGCGCCTCATCTGTGATTTTTTTCCTTCACTTAAACTACCGATTTATAGATGTTTGTTGTGGTTTCATCATGATTATGAGCATTATAATGTTCAATTGATATTTAACTGATCACTGTGAGATGGTGGAGGGATGAAACTAAAACCGCCTGAGGCGCGGTGTAGTTGTGCGGTAAAGGGGTGCGCGCGAGGCGGCATGTTGTCGACAAGACGGAGCGAGCGGACCAGACATATGACTATTGACCTCAAATCGGATGCGTGCGAGATTTGTGCAGAGTTGTCGCGCCAGCTGCGTGCCTTGCTGTGGGGAGCATTTGCCGCGTGGGATGAATGGCTTTTCGGGTCGCGGAGAACGCTGAGGCGCGCGCGACGATGCAAGCAGGACCCGGAGAGAGGAGGACCACCGGCTGGTTAGCAAACAGTTCGGACGGCGTATAGCTGGTCCGAGGAGTTGGCGTGAGTTCGAGCCGTAGGGTGTACCTGATCGAATGAAACAAAAGGCCCTGAAGCGACGACGTACCTCTCCTTTTCCAATTCGCGCAGGCGGAAGGCGGTGTAGAGCTCGAGCATCGGCAGCAATGGCCAGTAGCACTTTTCCACTCATCCGCTGCAGAGCAGGCAGGCGGTGACGAGAGCAGACAGGCTGAGATCATGAGGAGGCAGGCACCAGCATTGCATGGCGCAGGCGGCGCACCGTGACGTTGCGCCCTGTAGCGTTGTACCAGTTGGAGCGCCGAAGAGGAGCGGCGCAAAACACGAGGGAGCGGAAGTCCGAGAGCGTCGGCACCTGGGGAGCAGGGCACCTATGAGCAGGAGGTCTGCCGAGAAAGCGAGGACTGCGTTGAGAGAGTGGTTTCAGTGGGGAACGAAACGGGAGAAACTGAATGGAAGGAGAGTGAGGTGGCAGGTGCGTGAGTGGGCAAAGTCCGGTGCTTGGTCGTGCAGAGGCTTGTCGCATCGCCGTGCTTGCGAAAGAGTGAGCGGGCGCGGGCGAGCACACGAGCCGAGTTATTCTTCGACGACAACGCAGACGTCTTCGTTCCCGTTTTCATGAGCAGATTTACGCGAGCCACCCTTCAACCGCCCTTCGATCGTCCTGAGGGAGATGCAGTTCGTGGAGTCGCATTGTATTCCCTTTTGGTACTGCGCGATGCTCGCTCAGTTCATTTTGTCGCCCAGCGACCAGCACAGGAAGAAGTCGCCCAGAAAAGCCTGCAAAAATGAAGAAAAGAGGAGCACGGCGGGAAACCGATAGTGCCAGATCCATTGAGCAAATTGCGGAAGTTGTTCATCGAGATAAGTTTTGTTTACATGCCGCGACGGCGGAGGCGTTCGTCGCCGGCTTCGTATTTGTGCCGGGCGGCTGTAGTTAAGAAGATGCTGAGCTGCTGCCGCGGGGTGAAGAGACTGCGACCGATGATTTGGTTGCATGAGGCACGAGGTCTTCATGATGACATCGACGCAGTCTTCATGAAAGTCGCCGTGGTTGCGGAAGGAGAAGAGGTAGAGTTCAGGCTCTTGCTTTCGACCATGCGCTCGCCGTGGGAGATGCAGAGATGCGGCGTCGGGCTGGCGATGGGGCAGAGAGAGGTGAACCCGCGTTGGAAAGGCAGATGTGGACCAGTCGTCGTCGTGGAGCGATGACGGTTGCCTCGAGCACTTCGGGAGCGTAGTCGTCGATATTGTGTGCCTTTGGCTGCCGAGTGCTGCGTGCGTCTCGCGGGTGACATAGGAAAGAAGAGTTGGCTGTTTGATTGCAACTAGAGTTCGAGCCTCGCGATGCAGTGCACGCGGGGTGCGTCCGCAACCGTCGCTCACCACGCCGTTGTAGCAGGTGAGGGTGCGTGTGGGATGAGCTGACGCCGGTTGATTCGCACGCCCATGCGTTTCGCTTTGTGAGCACATGGCGGGGTGTGCGGCGTAATGTTGTGGGAGGTTGAGCGTGCGTTGACTTGATGGTTGTCGCGACAATCGTAGCTGGAGTAGTTTGTTTGTCCCACGTGCCGGTGACGAGTCGAAGATGTTGCGCTCACGCGGCATGACGCGGCGATGTTGAGGGAAGAGATTGCGCCCGGGCAGGGTGTTAGTGCGTTGGTGGGTTTGTGGTGTCCATCTCGAGGGTGGTGTAGGTGGGAATTACTGCCGAGTTGGCTGAGGAGGGCACGTCCTTACAGGGCCCTGTTGTTCGGCGGATTGGTGGTGATGTTCTGCCTCGTGGGTGTGTTTCGTCCGTGGGTAGTTTCAGGCGTACAATGTTTGAAACGTTGCAGTGCTCAAAAAGAGTGGGTGAGTCCGTCCGCTGATAACACGAGGGCGCTGTGGGGGGGAAGAGGAGGTGTTTGAGTCACAGGGCGTTAGGAGATTGCTGTAGAGGTGTTGCTTGCGGGGTGGGACGGTGGGAAGGGAAGGAGTTGCGGTGTGTGCTCTTCGTGTCGATGCTAGTTTTGCGTGGTGGCCTAGTGTTGGAGAGGTGTCAAATGCCTGTCGGTCGATGACTTTTGGCTTGCGGGCGTAGACGATGGCGCGGGACCGGGCGTGGGAGTAATAGAGTTCCAGATCCAGTTGATGTGGTCGACGTCTTGTTGCGGATGCTGGGGATGCTGCGGTGGA
>BNJU01002828.1_pt1 | contig 55764 bp, 74 predicted proteins | sample 8539281 | NCBI WGS metagenome assembly BNJU01 (sample SAMD00202456, study PRJDB9452) | human saliva metagenome | isolation source: human saliva | place: Japan
TCGTCAATAAAACCGTATTCAAGAGTTTTTTGAGCGCTCATCCAGTAATACGTTCAGCATCTTTATGGATTTGCTCAACTGACTTGCCAGAATTATCTGCAAGGATTTGCTCTAAAGTCTTACGAGTTTTAAGCAAGTGTTCAGCAGCAATCATATCAGTCTGCTGAGTACCACCACCTGTACCACCCATTGGTTGGTGAATCATGTATTCTGCATTTGGAAGCATGAAACGTTTGCCCTTTGCTCCACTTGAGCAATAATTGTACCCATTGAGGCTGCCATTCCATAACGATAGTTTGGACATCCGCCTTGATAAAGTTCATAGTATCAACGATTGCCAAACCAGCTGATACAGAACCTCCCAGGAGTGTTTACATAAGGTAAATATCTTTTGTACTATCTTGGGCATCCAAGAAAAGCAATGGGCGATAACTGAATTTGCCATATTGTCTTCGACTGGTCCAGTCAACATGATAATGCGGTCCTTAAGAAGGCGTGAGTAAATGTCATCGACAGTTCTCCACGACTTGTTTTGTTTCAATACTACAGGAATCATTCATTTCTCTTTGATTTCTAGTTTCTTTGTTAATAGGATTATTATATATCTTTGGTCAAAAAGGTCAAATTTTGCCTATCCTAATAACAGATACAAAAATTCAACCTCTTTCAAAACCAAAGACTAGCTATGGTCTCAATATCACTTTAGAATCTTATTTTGTACCCAGAACAAGCGGTCGCCAGCGTCTCCAAGACCTGGAACAATATAGCCATGTTCGTTCAAACGTTCATCTAAAAGCTGCAGTAAAGATTTCTACATCTGGGTGAGCTTCTGAGAGCTTTACTCCTTCAGGAGCGAGATACAGGCAGACAAACTTGATGTTTGAGCTCCACGTTTTTGAGGGAATCAACAGCCAAGATTGCTGACCACCTGTGTGCAAGCATTGGATCAACTACAAAGAATTTGACGTTGGTCAATATCTTCAGGTAATTTAACCAAGTATTCTACTGGTTGAAGAGTTTCTTCATCACGATACACCCTAATATGACCAACTTTGGCTGCAGGGACCAAGCTCAACAATCCATCGACCATCCCAATACCTGCACGTAGATTGGTACAATTGCTAATTTTTACCAGCCAATTGTTTTTGAACTGTTTTTGTGATAGGTGTTTCAATTTCAACATCTTCAAGCGGAAGATCACGAAGTACTTCATATCCCATCAACATTGCAATCTCGTTAACTAAACTCTGAAAAAGCTTTTGTAGAAGTGTCAGTGCGACGCAAGATTGACAATTTGTGTTGAATCAGTGGATGATTAATAACTCAAGTTTTTCCCATTTTCAGAATTCCTTCTTTCAATTTTATTCTTCTTATTATATCAAAAATGGTTTAGAAAATCTTTCAAACCATTTGTTTTTATAATTTCTAGATTAGGTGAGCCTCTTGGAGAGCTGCTTGTACTGTTTCAAGTGGTAAATGGGTTAACTCTGTCCTTTTTCATGATAAAGATGTTGAACATAGTCATCCATGCGGTATTGGTTGATATAAACAACACGCTCGCAACCTACTTGAGTGAAGTTGCTTTGTGCAGTTGAGACATGGGAAATGAGTAACGTGAGACTGTAAAGCCCTTTGGAACGCCACTGCCTGCCCCTTGTAAAATAGCATTTACCTCTGCATGAGAGTACGAACACAGTGGCCCTCAATCCTGACAGTCGTGGTCAATACAATGCTCTGTTCTGATACAGAGCCATTATAGCCTGTTGAAACAACCTTGTTATCCTTAACTAAAAACAGCCCTACTGGCGTTTACAGGTTGAACGATTGGCAATCAATAGAGCTTGAGCAGCAGAAATACTCATCCCAAGCCAGTCTTTTTCTGTCATAGTTTTCTCCTCTTAACTTATTTTTGAAAAATGGCAAGCGTAAATCTACAAATTTTCTCGCAGGAACCTTCATTCCATCCTGATCCATTTTAGCAAAACGGATACGATAGCAGAACTCCAAAAGAATGCAGATAACTGCTAACACCTTTGATTTTCCTATAATATTTTTCCAGAAATTCCTGCATAGCTTGCACTAAAGATTTTTCAAGTGATAGTCAAGGCAAGCTGAATAACCTTGGCTTCTTTCTTGGCTTCTCGGAAAAAGATGAGCCCAAACCAGATAGAGATCCGTCTTGACATCGTACGACTTAGTGATCCATGATGTATGGACGCTACGTTTAAAGACGCTTTCTAAAATCTCTTCTTTGGAGTCATAGTTTCGATAAAGCTACGAGAAACTAGCACGCTTTACTAATTCAGAAATGCTAATCTTAGCTAACTCCTTTTTCTCCAAGAGTTGCAAAAGAGACGTTTCAATCGCTTCTCTGGTTAGCAAAATTAGATTCTTGGTTTCTGATTTTCTAAGGTTTTCTCAAGCGATTTTTCAGATATTTTACGTTCAGACATAACAATTTCTTTCTACTTTAGCGACAACAGAAAGGTACTACTGTTTGCTTTCAAAGGGCTTTCATGATATAATTGTAAAAGACAGAACCTTTGTCAATGTATAAGTGATAAAGATGGAGAATTTCTACGACTTGGAAGATTGGCTGACTCTGGTTGTGATTATCACCAACTGGAAAACACTGCTTTTGAGCCGAATTTGTCAGTGTCTCCTCAAAAAGAATTCAGGTAGCAGATCAAGTCTTTGTCGATGATGCCAATCTGGATATTGATCAGATGATGGAAACTGTATGTATGGACTTCGAAGCTTCAAATCAGCTTGCCCTAGTCCCGTGATGATTGCCCACGAGCATTCGCAGGGCAAACCATATGTAGTGACCATCACAGGAACCTCTCTGGTAGCCACAATAGCGCGCAATTAGCTAAAAACATTTATCTCGAAGACCACCCTGACACTCAGATTCACGTTATTGATGGTTTGTCTGCTGGTGGGGAAGTTGACCTAATTGTTGAGAGAAAATCAATGACTTGATCAACCAAGGACTTTCTTTTGAAGAGTGGTTGAAGTTAGCACTACTTACCAAGAAAAAACGAAGTTGTTGTTCGTTCTTGCTAAAAGTTGATAACCTGGTTTAAAACGGTCGCTTGAGTAAGCTTATTGGTACAGTAGTCCGGGCTCCTCAATATTCGTATGGTTGGAAGCAAGTAAACTGGAACCTTAGAACTGCTTCAAAAAGGCAAATCGTGAGTGCTAAAAATCCTTCAGGCTGCTTATGAAGGGAGTTGATCAAGCTGGCTACGCTGGTGGGCGTATCGTCATGGCTCACCGCAGTAATGAGAGAGATTCTGTCAACAGCTCTGAGCTCTTGCGTGAAAAATTCCAAACGCGAATATTAAAATTATCTACTTCTGGACTCTGCGGTTTTTGATGCAGGAGAAGGTGGACTTCTCATAGGATATAGTGGTTAATCAATCAAACAAGGATGACTTATCATCTCTTGTCAGTACTAATGCTTTTATGAAACATTTTGATACGATTGTCATCGAGGTGGCCCTGCAGGTATGATGGCTACGATTTCCAGTATGCACAGGGCAGAAAACCCTTCTCATTGATCGGAAACTTGGATTAGCTGGAACTGGTGGTGGTCGTTTGTAACGTCACTAACAATGCAGACCCTAGATGACCTATTAGCCGGCATTCCGAAACGGGCGCTTTCTATATAGCGTCTTCTCCCAGTTTGATAACCATGATATTATCAACTTTTTACGGAAAATGGCGTCAAACTAAAAGGTGAGAGAGGATCACGAGCGTGTCTTTCCTGCTAGCACACAAATCTCGGACTATTATCGAAGCTTTGAGAAAATCTCTCGGAATTGGGCGGACAAGTGCATGACTCAAACAGAGATTGTTCTGTTAAAAAGATAAACAGCAGTTTGTCCTCAAGTCAGCAGACCAGACTTACTTGTGATAAGCTCATTGTCACAACAGGGTGGGAAAGTCCTATCCTTCCACTGGTTCAACTGGTTTTGGCTCATGAGATTGACTCGTCACTTTAAACATACCATTACCGAACTTGAAGCGGCCGAGAGTCCTTTGCTGACAGATTTTCCACACAAGGCTTTGCAGGGAATTTCACTAGACGATGTGACTCTAAGCTATGACAAGCATGTCATTACTCATGACCTACTTTTTACTCCTTTGGTTTGTCAGGTCCTGCTGCTCTACGTATGTCAAGCTTTGTCAAGATGGTGAAATCCTCTCTAGATGTCTTGCCGCAACTTTCTGAGGCGACTTGGTGGCATTTCTCGAAGAAAACCGTGAAAAATCCTTAAAAATGCCTGAAATCTTTTATTGCCAGAACCTTGGCAGATTTCTTCTCGCAAGGCTACCCAGAAAAGAATCAAACAACTAACTGAAAAAGAACGAGACCAACTTCTCCAATCTATCAAGTCCCTCAAGATTCCTGTGACTGGAAAGATGTCCCTTGCCAAGTCATTTGTCACTAAAGGTGGTGTTAGTCTCAAGGAAATCAATCCTAAAAACTGCAAAATGGCACTGGTGCCCGGACTCCACTTTGCGGGCGAGGTGCATGGATATCAATCCCACACGGGTGGTTTAACATAACTTCTGCCCTCTGTACTGGCTGGGTGGCAGGAAGTCTGCATTATGATTAAACTTTTAAAGTAAGAAATCGGCGAGATTACTCCGCCGATTTTTGATTTTGTCTGAGTTCGAACATAGTGGGCATGACTATCGAAGTGTGATGAGCTGTTCCGGTCCGAAATTTATCAATATTTTCCTTAAACTCTGGGTTATAGACACAGCCTTTACCGATATGACCGAAAACTTCCATAGAACAGTCAAATCCATAAGTACGGGACAATGAGCTTGTAAGAGCTTGGTTACTTCTTCTTGGTTTTCGGTTGCTGTTGTAGATGAACCTTCTTTGAAATTTTGAGGCAAGGCTTGAAGACTTGGTTGAAGGTTTCAGTAGCCTCATCTTCTCTACCCGTTTGACGTTCGAGAGCCTTATCCATGACTTCTTGACCATATTTCTCTACTGCTTCTTGGTGGTATTTTTGGTTGTCTTGATAGCTAAATCCAGTGAATTTTCCTCAATAGTCATTTTCTTTCTCCTTTTTGTTCTTGTATGGTTTTGCACGGTAGATATCAAGGTATCCAGACGTTGCCTTTCTCGAGTTAGATGGTCCAGTTGCCTAATCAGATGGGGCAATAACTCTGAAGTTTCTTCTTCTAACAGCTCTGCTATTTTTCTAAAGAAAGCCTAGATATTTGTAATGAAAGAATGATCTGAAGTCGTTCCAAATCATCCTGACTCTGGGTTCGATAGCGTTTTTCCGACTTTAAAGGAACCAAAGGTCCTAACTTATCGTAATGATGCAGGGGTCTTTACAGAGACGCCTGAAAGCTGCACAGCTTCTTTTGATATGGTACAGCATTTTCTCCTTACAAGGATAGTATAACCCCTCCTTAGGTCAGAGTCCAAGTGGTTTGTACGGACGTTTAACTTTTTGAAAAGGTATGAAAACTTGAAAATCGCTTTCTTGACAGGCTTCGGAAAACATGATAGGATATTGAGTCTATCAATCAAATAAAAACTCATAAAGAGCAATTGAGAGAAGGCTATTTGACAACTCAAGTAGCCTTTTCTTATTTTAGAAAAATAGATTGGGTTTTAACTATGTCTGATCGCAATGGGGCTCGAAACTGGGCTTCATTCTTGCGTCCGCTGGCTCTGCTATTGGTCTTGGAGCTGTTTTGGAAGTTCCCTTACATGACTGCTCTCAATGGTGGTGGAGATTTTACTAGTCTTTCTCATCTCGACACTTTTGATTGAGTTCCTCTCTTACTGGCTGAATTTGCCCTTGGTCCGAAGCGCTGGCGTATCAGCAATCAAAACGCTGGTAAGCTTTGGAAACAATCAGTACAACTTTTATTGGTTGGATTGGTGCCGGTGCTCTTTTCATCCTTCTCTCGTCTATATAGTGTCATTGAGTTGGATTCTGGTACCTTGGTATCGAGATTGGAAGATTATTCCACTTCATCGGAATTGGAGCGTATGCCCAGCACTCTCTTCCATTATTTCTAACTCTGTTGTCAGCTCTCAGGAGCCCAGCATGCCTTTTATCTTCTTCCTTGAATATTTTCTTCATCGTTTCACTACGGCGTATACCAAAAGGAATTGAAGAAAAAGAGCATTCCATAAGGTTATGATGCTGCTATCACTCTTTGTCATTATCATAGGACGCTCTCTCGCTTACCTAATGCAATGGATGGTGTTGTTTACTTCCTCGATCCGGACTCAAAACTGACAGTGCTGGACTCTCCTCCTTGCATCTGCGCAATCTTTCTTTGCTCTATCGCTTGGAGTTACAGCCATGCTGACCGCAAGCCTCCTACCTGGACAGAGAAGACTATCTGGTCCCAATCGGAATTTCCATCGTAGCCTTGAACATTTCTGTATCGATCATGGCAGGACATTCCACGATTTTCCCTGCCATGTCGGCCTCTTTAATCATCCAGTCTGCAGGCAGGACTCAGTCTCCTTCCGCCATCGTTTTACCACAACCCCTTTGACACTATGCTGTTTGGTACGATTTCTATATTCTCTTTCTCTTAGCTTTTCCTCTTCAAGTGCGACGACAACCCTCTTTCGGTCGTCATGCCGGAGGATCAATGGTTGGAAATATCACAAACCAAGACAATCGTAAACGTGCTGAAAGTGGAGTATGATTTTGGGGTATTGACTTTTATCTTTGGTGATTCCTTCAGCCCTTTCCTACGGCAGTGTCATGGCCAGATGTTCAAATCTTTTAGGAGAGAAACTTCTCTCTGATGCCATGGATTTCTTGGTGGTCCAACCCCTCCTTTGCCTTTCGGAAATGCTCTCTGCTTGTCCCTCTTTACAGGACATATTGTCACGCACGCCATGGAGTGAACTTCATCTTGATAGAAAGAAGACCATGGAAACAAGGACTCTTCCAAGTCCTGACTCTTCTGCTTCTTCATCATCCCAGTATCATCATCGTGGTCTTTGTGCCCAGTTATGTGTACATAGGACTTGAGAATCGACCCTCAGTCTGCTGTCTTTTGTGATAGCTTACAATCAATTCTGAGATCTTTGACCTTCCAAGATCCAAACTTCAACATCATCTTGGCAAGATAAAATAGCTACCTGGATAGGATATTCCTTTACCGTCTCACAGTCCAATTTCCTTGGCCAGTCGAGACACTTCAACAAGAAAGCTATAGCTGCAGCTGTTTTCCAAAGTCAACTTTTCTTTCCTGTGATTTCACTGTAAACTGCAAAGAAATCATTTCGGAAACAAGTCAGTCGAACGTATCATCTGCTCTTTGACAGCCCACAGGACGGCTATTAACTACAGGCTCTCCCGATATTCAAAACATCGATGAGTCAAGACGAGGCTCACGCAAGTTGCCATTAGTATCATCCTTGCGGTCGTAGTCATAGACACGATAAGTTGTATCACTAGACTGTTGTGTTTCAGGATTAAGATGCCTGCACCGATGGCGTGCATAGTCCCACTGGTACATAGAAAATCTCCAGCTTTAACAGGACTTTTGTCAAAGGCATCCCAGTTTTTATCCTCGATTTGCTGGCGGAGTTCTTTTTGACTTGGTGTGACCATAGATAATCTCTGAACCCTCATCTGCAGCGATGATGTACTCTAATCTTTTCCAAGTTCGCCTTCTGCTCTAGTCCATAAGCATCATCTGGTGAACTTGAACACTAAGCCGTCATTGGCATCAAAATTTTAGTCAAGGAGTTGGAATACAGGTTCTGGACGGTTACCAAATAACTCACGGTGTTCACATACAAAGTAGTAGATCTGTTCCTCAAAGTGACTGACTAGCTATCTTGAAACACATTTGGGAGCTAAATTGCCCAATATTCTCGATTTTTTCGCTTGGTGTCGTGTCAAACTCATCACGTAGCTTAGTCCCACCCCAATTTTTTGCATTACAGAATTTAAAAATAATGGTTCTGACATGTTACATCTCCTGTCTGATTTTTCTCCCTTCATTATGTAAAAAAAGAGTTCTGATTGAACTCTTTTTCTCTTAAAAAGTAGGGAAAGATTTTATAAAATAACGATATGGACTTCTTATTCTCATGATGAAAGTGGCAGTGTTGATCTGTTCTTGATTTTCTCCTTCTTCAAAACAGTCCCAGCCTAAAAGGGCATACTGAATCATATTGATTTCGTTGAAGGTTAGCCAGTACTTGACCAAGCCCTTATAACGAGTAAAGAGGGTGCGACAGAGCTTTGCGTAAAAATCCAACATACGACGGTTGCGCCAACCATCATACTCCGTAATTAAGTGCATCGGACAATCAAAATGCGTGATGGTCACCAGCGGTTCGATCCCATACTTGTGGCATTCCTTAAACAAATCCTCATAAAAAGCTAGACCAGCTTCATTTGGCTCTGCTTCATCTCCCTTAGGAAAAATCCGAGTCCAAGCAATGGAAAGCCGATAGGTCTTAAAACCCATTTCTGCAAAAAGTGCAATATCTTCCTTGTAATGATGGTACATGTCAATAGCTTCTTTTGCTGGGTAAAAATAGCCCTCCTCGAAAGAAAACATCTTTTTCTGTCCTGTAATGATAGCTCCACGATCCTCACCAATAGGCATAACATCAACGTTTGCCAACCCACGACCATCTTGATTATAAGCACCCTCACATTGATTAGTGCCTGCCCACCCAGAGGAACCCAGCTGAAATTGTATTTTCTGTCATCACTTTACCTCACTTGATTTGATAGTTCTATTTTACTATCAAACATTTAAGAAATTCTGAAAATATCCCCAAAAACTAAGAAAAAGTATACCTTATAAAAAGCTTCTACGATGAAACATAGAAGCAAAATAGGTAATTGAAGTTTACATACAAAACTGCTTTATTTAACAAGATTTGGAAGAATGAACACTATAAAGAAAGCTAGAGCAACCATCAGAAAAACAAGGAAATAAGCTAAACATTTAGTCAACCATGCATAACGACCTGGTTTTAAAGGTCTTTCTACATAGGAATGTTTTGGTTTTTTAGGATCATAATAAACAGTTACCTTTCCTCCAATTGGAAATCGTTCCATTAATGGTGATTTTGTTAAAGAGATAAAACTGTTCCTATAAATCTTGTATCTTAAAACCTGAGGAATTTCCCCATCTTCAAAATTATCCATTTTAACATCAGATACAATAGAACCTAAGGGAGTACTGATTGTATTTGAAATCGCAGATAGAAATTTCGGCCCGACAACCTTGTATTGGTTCCCGTCAACAGTGTACTCAACCACTGGGAGACTAATTCCGTTATAAAGAGCATAGGAATATCGGATAATAACTCCTTCCGTTCTTTCCGTACATCTCTTGGCATTTCTGTAATTACTAAAGATAAAAATGTCGAACATGAAATAGGTGAAAGGCAGCAAAGCCTAACACTCATTAAGCCAAATAATAGAAAGAAAGTTGTTGGCATCTTTTTCTCCTTAAAATATCCTGATTGAATCTATTTTTAACAGAAAAAGACATAAAAGAAAAAGACCGGATTACTCCGATCTTTTCAATAGTTCATATTTCTCACATTCTGTTTTAAGAATCATTAAGGTTAACTTCAAATGACTAAGCGCCTCTTATTTCATTCGATAAAAATCAATCACTAGACCAGCAGGGCCTTTAACTAATAAGGACTCTGTTTCCCCAATCGGTTACAACTGGGACCGTTTAAAATCTCGATACCAATTCTTTTCAACCGCTTTTTGGTTCTGGTCGACATCCTCAACCTCAATGTGAAGAATGATTCCTGACTGAAAATTTTCCAAAAGGAATCAAATGATTTTTGAGATAACATGAGACAGTGACTGCCAATCGTGAACTGAGCAAAACTGTCATCAACATAGTCAGCCTTTTTATCCAAGATACGCTCTAATTCAGCACAGACTTGAGAACATCTGACACGATAATATCTAATTGATTTAAATTCATTTACTGTCCTCCACAAAAGACCGGATTACTCCGATCTTTTAAGTTTCTCTAAGAAAATCAATGCATAAAATCTACAATGTTTACTTTTTGATTTTCGACGAGGAATTATTTAATTGCGCGTGATTGCAATCCTTCTTCTTCCAAGAAGAGGCGGAATGGTACAAAGCTCTTCAGCTTCGTATTTTTTTCCTTGAAGGCTTTGATTGCTTCTTCTGAGTGTTGTTTTGGATCCAACTCAAGTACTTCTACTGGAAGTGGACGGTGTGGAGTGATGCGAGCATCGATCACAACAGTCTTTACCTTCTTTGTTCAATTTAACAGCTTCTGCAACAACTGCATCGATGTCTTCGATACGGTCAACTGTGAAATCCCTACAGCACCTTGCGCTTCAGCGATTTTTCGCATAGTCAGCATTAGGAAGTCACAACCAAACAAGTGTTTGTTTGTGTCTTCGTATTGTCCTTGATGAAGGCATATTTACCATTTGAGAAGACAACGTTGATAACTGGAAGGTCGTATTGAACGTTTGTGATCACGTCTGGGTAGCACATGTTGAATGCACCGTCACCCATGATGTTCCATACTTGGCGATCTGGATTGTCTTTCTTAGCAGCGATACCACCAGGAAGGGCAATACCCATTGTCGCAAAGAGTGGAGATGTACGCCACATGTTCTTAGGTGTCATGTGAAGGTGACGAGTAGATGTTTGAGTAGTGTCACCTACGTCGATTGAGTAGATAGCGTCTTGATCAGCATGTTTGTTGATTGCATTGTAAACTTGATACAATTGCAATTCACCCTCAGTTTTACCTTCGAGTTTGTTCATGTAATCGCGCCAGTTTTGGTTGTTCTTCACGTTTGCACGCCACCATGGAGTAGACTCAACTGGGTTTACTTTATCAGGATAGCTTTTAGCTGCTTGACCTGCATCACCAAGGATTGAAGCGTCAAGGGCGTGACGTTTACCAAGTTTGTGAGGGTCGATATCGACTTGGATGAATTTTTTCAGTGTTTTTGAGATGCTTCGTATACTTCAGCAAATGGGAAGTTTGAACCAAGGAAAAGAACTGTGTCTGCTTCAAAAGACCACTTCGTTGGCTGGTTTCCAACCAACACGGTAAGCAGAACCTGTCAAACCTTCGTAGTTCCATTCGAAAGCTTCGAAAGTTTTTACCAGTTGTGATGATTGGTGCTTTGATTTTTACGTGACAATTCAGTGATTACTTCACCAGCTTTAACACCACCGTAACCAGCGTAGATCACTGGACGTTCAGCGTTGTTCAAAATTTCAACAGCTTTGTCGATTTCAACTTCGTTCAAAGCAGGAGCGATGAATGAACGCTCGTAAGAACCTGAACCGTAGTATGAGTTTTCGTCGATTTCTTGGAAACCAAAGTTTACTGGAATTTCAACGACAGCTGGACCTTTTTAGAAACGGCAGCACGGCAAGCTTCGTCAATCACTTTTGGTAATTGCTCTGCGTAAGCTACACGTTTGTTGTAAACAGCGATACCGTTGTACATTGGGTTTTGGTTCAATTCTTGGAAGGCATCCATGTTCAATTCGTTAACTGGACGTGATCCAAGGATAGCAAGGAATGGAGTGTTATCCATAGCTGCATCGTAAACACCGTTGATCAAGTGAGTCGCACCAGGGTCCACCTGAACCAACTGCAACACCGATAGATCCGCCAAATTTAGCTTGCATAACCGCTGCAAGAGCACCTGTTTCTTCGTGGCGAACTTGCAAGAAACGGATATCTTTGTCTTCAGCCAAAGCGTCCATAAGTGAGCTGAGTGTTCCTGATGGGATACCGTAGATAGTGTCTACGCCCCATGTTTTCAATACGTTGAGCATTGCTGCAGATGCAGTAATTTTTCCCTTGAGTCATAATGATAACTCTCCTTCAAAAATAATTTCATATATTTACAAAAAACGCTTTTTATATGTTTTGTTGAAAACGATTCAGTAAATTTACAATCCTAATTTATCACATTTGATTTTTAGATTTCTAAGTATATGCTCGAAAACTTTCATTCTCTATTACAGTACAGTTTGAAAGCGTTTTGAAAATCTGTTTTAGAATAGAAAAAGCGGTTAAGACCGCCTTTTTATACTCAATGAAAATCAAAAGCAAACTAGGAAGCTAGCCGCAGGCTGTGCCCAGTACGGCAGGTGAAGCTGACGTGGTTTGACTGATTTTTCGAAGAGATAATCGACTTTAGTAAAATTAAGCATAGAGAGCTGATTAAAACAGAGACTGAACTAAAAGGCCATGGCCAATCCTGCAAGTTCTGGATTGAGCACTAAACCAAGTCCTGAAAAAGACTCCTGCTGCAATCGGAATACCAATGAGGTTATAGATAGAAGCCCAGAAAAAGATTGAGTAGAATACGATTAAAGGTCTTCTTACTCATATCAAAAGCACGTGCCAATCCTAGTAAATTGTTGGTTGTAAGGACAAGATCTGCTGATTCAATGGCAATATCTGTCCCAGAGCCCATGGCAATTCCGACATCAGCTACACTGAGGGCCGGCGCATCATTGATACCATCTCCAACAAAAGGCCAATTGCCATTCTTTTTGAAGCTTGTGAATTTCATGTGCCTTTTTCCTCTGGCAAGACATTTGCGATTACTTCTTCGATTCCAATTTGCTCTGCAATCGCATGCGCTACTCCAGCATTATCTCCAGTAAGCATGACCGTTCTAAGACCCACGTTTTTTCAATTTAGCAATAGCTTCTTGAGCATTTTCCTTAGGGACATCCTGCAAGGCAATTAAGCCTTTTAACTGACCATCCACGGATAGGAAGACAACTGTTTTTGCTTCTTTCTCAAGCAAATCAAATCGTTCTTGATAATCATGTGGAATAGCAAGGTCAGCTAAAGTTTAGCATTCCCAAGCAAGACTTGTTTACCATTAATAGTCCCAGTCACACCTTTTCCATGCAAGGCTTGGAAGTTTTCCACTGGGTAAAGACTGATTCCTAGTTCAGATGCACGATTAACAATAGCTTGAGCTAGCGGGTGTTGAGATACATCTTCCAGTGAAGCAGCCAAACTTAGCACTTCTCTTTCATCACCAATAACATCTGTCACTACTGGCTTCCCTTCGGTCAAGGTTCCTGTCTTATCAAAAACAACCGTTTGGACTTTTTGGATTTCCTGTAAAACTGTACCATTTTTGAGAAGAATCCCCATCTTGGCACTTCGTCCTGTTCCAACCATGAGTGCTGTCGGTGTCGCGAGTCCTAGTGCACAAGGGCAGGCAATAATCAAAACAGCAACTCCGTAGAGAAGTGAAGTCACAAAGCTTTCTCCTAGGAAAACAAACCAGATCCAAAAAGTAAGAAGTCCTAAAATGACAACTGCTGGTACAAAAATCCCAGAAATCTTGTCTGTCAAATCTTGAATAGGAGCACGACTCGTTTGCCTTTTTCACAAAGTCCACAATCTGAGCCAACATAGTCTCAGAACCAACTTTTTCAGCTCTAAAGATGATCGTACCACTATTATTGATGGTTGAACCAATGACAGCATCTCCAACTGATTTATCGACTGGAATACTTTCCCCAGTCACCATTGATTCATCAATACTCGTTTCACCTTCTAAGACAATACCATCAACGGCAATTTTTTCACCTGGTCGAACGCGAATGAGATCCCCAACTTTGACTTGTTCTAGAGGTATTTGAACATAAACATCATCACGCAAAACCTCTGCTGTTTTTGCTTGTAGGTCTAATAATTTTTCGACTGCCTGCGAAGTATTTTTTCGCATTTTTTCCTCAAAAACTGCTCCCAAAAGAATGAAGAAGAGGATAAATGCAGCACTTTCAAAGTAAACGGGCAGACCAGTGAAGAGGGCAACTAAGCTATAGAAATAGGCCACTAGGGTTCCCCAGAGCAACCAAGGTATCCATGTTGGAATTGTGCTTTTTAAAACTAGCCCAGGCGCTTCTGATATATGGAACTCCAGCTACCAGCATAATGGGTGTTGTGGCTAAAAAGGTGCCCCAACGCATGACTTGGTGACTAATTCCTCCTGTAGACATCCCAATCATGAGAATCACAAGAGGCACAGTAAAGATACTAGTAATCCAAAAACGCTGAAAAAGACTGAGAGACTTTTTAGTTTTTTCAACAACAGTGTAGGTCCCCTTTTGCATCTTCATGCCGCATGAAAATTCATGCTCGCCCAAGTCTTGAGGCGTAAAGCGAATGACTTTTTCCTCGTCTTGAGCGATTGGTTCTAGGATTCCTTCTTCTTCGAAGAGAATCTCTTTATAACAGTTTGAAGGTGTCACACGATGAAAGGTAATCTCAGCAGGAATCCCTTTTTGCAGTTGAATGTGGGCTGGATGGTAGCCTTTGTCTGCCGTGATACGGATTTTTGAACACCATTTTTCAAGGCTTGCTTTTTATAATTTCAGTCATATCATTCTCCTATTCTACAATCATCTTACCGTGCATCATATTCATGCCACAAGAGAAACCATACTCACCTGCTTCTTCAGGAGTGATTTCAACCACATATTGGTCTCCCATAGGAAGATCTGCATGCACTCCAAAGTCTGGGAAAACGATTTGATCCAAGCAAGGTGAAGGATCTTTTCGATCAAAAATAATACGAGCTGGTTGCGATTTTTTGAGGATAATAGTTTCTGGAGTATATCCTCCCATGACCTCCACTCAGAATTTCTTGATAGCCATTTTTTGCTGGGCTCTCTTAGCATCTTCTTGCGGTTTTGAAAAACCAAAAGGATAAAAACAATCATTCTAAAAACAACAATAGATACAAATAGATTTGTAACATAGCGTCTCCTTTACATACAATTACATTTTACTTCTGTTACAGCACTTGCTTTTTTCTTTGAAATCACTTCTTCCAAGCCTTCCAAGTCAGCTAAGGTAAAATCACATTCTTTGATCAAATCGGCAAGTAAGAGCTTTATTCTGCGAGAACAAAGCTTTGTCTTTGATATCCTGGACAAGTAACTACTACTATCTTCCTGTGTCAACAGGGCTGAATAGACAAAGGACTTGCCCTGTTTTTCCCGAGTCAAACATTCTTTTTCCACCAAGCGGGCTAAGAGTGTCTGGATCGTGGATTTGGACCAACTGAACCTTTTCTCTAATACTTTGATAAGATCGGTACTAGTCTGCTCTCCCTGCATCCAGATAATCTTCATGACCTGCCATTCTGCATCCGAAATCTGCATCAGCACACCTCCAAAATCTACATTTGTCAATTATAATTATACTCTTAAATCTACATTTGTCAACTAAATTTTCCTAAAAAATTTTTAAATTTCTCTTTCCAATAGATTTTGTCTTTCATTGTGATAAAATACATATTATCCAAAATTTTTAAAAGCTACAATATCATTTAGCATCATTTTCACCTGTACTATACATGATGTGTAATACAACGAAATACAAAAAGGCTGGGACAAAAGTCCTAGCCTCTCAATTGTCTTTGGATTGTCGAGCAAGACGCAGTGGTTGAGTGGGCTCTACTACGCTGATTTCATCAGCTTTTACAGCCCTACTCAACTGTGCGGAGGTGGGACGACGAAATCGAAATTCTAACGAGATTACCGATTTCTGTCCCTCTCTAAATCTCTTTCAATTTTTCGAGATAGACGTTTGTCTGCTTGGGCTTCTGGTGTTGTGCCCACTAGCTGGCTGCGAATGTGTGCGAGTCTGGCTTCTACTAAAACAAGCAAAATCCCTTGCAAGCTATACTTACAAGGGACTTGTGTTATTTTTGTACTTCTTTCTGGGCGGCCTTTCCTTGATCTAGAAGGGCTTGGACGATTTTCTCATCGCGTAGTTTGACAGAATCGTTGATCATTTCTGCGGACTTGACGATGGTTGTTTCTAGTTGGGCACGTTTCTGGCGTCCCAATTCAATAGCAGCGACGATACCTTGGTTTTGAGCGACCAGACTTTCAGCCAGTTTGGTAACAGATTCAACAGCGACTGTCGGGCTTTGGGCAATTCGTTCCATCTGTGGAATCACTTCCTTGCTAGTTTCAGCTAGCATCTGAGAGCAGCATTATTAGCGTTGACAATAGCATCTGCCACGACACCTGATTTCATTGATTGTTGCAAAATGCCAAGTTGGGCAGTAGAGCTTCATTGTCGGAATCGTATTGCGACGAAGCATGCCCAATTTTTGGCGCATATCAGATGACACCTTCACAAGATTGCGCATCTGAGGTGTCGTTGCCCAGGCAACATAGAGACGGCTGACATACTCAGTGTGCTGTTGTTCGAGGGTGTGACCACTTCTGCCATACGAGCCAATTCTTGTGACTTGGTCTGGTATTCTACTGTACTTGTATCGAGTTGGTCAACTAGAGCTTTCAGTTCTGCAGCGCGCTTGCCAGCTTCTGTCTGGCTGGCTTCGATAAAGGAAATCACTCCCACTAGAGTTTTTCAATGGACTTTGGTATTGTCCTCAATCAACATCTCAGCTGAGACGATATTTCGAGCTAGCACATCTTCTTGCTTGACCACTGCGGCAGCCATGCCATCTAGCTTTTGCTCCACTGTTTTTGAGTCAAAGTAAAAATTCCTGTAGCGTATTTCTTTACTCTTGTTAAACAATCGTTGCAAAAAGTTTGGTTTTCTTCTAACTCAACAATTTCAGCGTTCTTGTGTTTGACTACAAAAAGCCTTGCAACTCACGGTTGGTATTCTTGAGTAGATCATCCACTTGGGAATCTGCAATTTCTTTTTGTTCTGACAAGATACGGTTGACTGTATTATTCACACCTTCGACAGCAGATTGTCCAAAATCTAAGAGCGCATTTTGATTGGTGACAAACTGGTCTACTAACTGGGGCACTGCGCCTTAATTCCTTCTTGCTGCTCAGGGCTCAACTTTTCAAGGAAGGTCAAGGTCTTGTCTGAGCCAGTATTGGTCTCGATGATTTGGGTTGTTTTATCCACCTTAGCTACCGTATTGTTGGCAATCTGGTCAATATCAAAATTAAATTCTGTCATGGTTGCTCCTTTATTTATATCCTATTCTTTACGATCTTTTTCGAGGATACGCAGACTGATATCAAAAATCACGCATATCTGTTTCATTGAGTTCTCTCAACACTTGGTCCAGCTCAAGGTCAAATTGTTCGATAGCTGCTTTTAGCTTGTTGCAAACGTTCTTCTGCTCGATTATAGTTTTTAGGATTGGCTTTTGATCTTTAAATAGCCTTCTAAAAATCGTTTGGAATTTCTCCATTTTTCAAACTATGAATAACGATTAGTTCTTCCTTATCTCCCTCAGCAGAGGTAGCAATCTTGTCTAAAATGGCCTGATGGTCAACGGCAATATTGGTCAAGGTCTGGGACAGTTCTGGAGCTAATTCCTCTGGCTCTGCATTTTTCAAGATCTGCCTGACTTTCTCTATCAAACGCTCTGAGCTGAACATCGATGTTTGCCCGAACTGTACGAACCTTTTTATCAATACGGTTGTAAACATCAGCATCGATATGGGACTTGAGACGATCCGCCTCTGATGGATTTCCCGCAGTTCGATCAATACTTGATTAGCCAGACTCTTATAGGACTCTGACCCTTTGTCTACTAAAGTTCCCTCCAATTGCTGAATATCTTTGTCCGCTTGACGAGATCCGAGCTTTTAAAAGCTCAATCTGATCGTCGAGAGAACGATCCTGCAAAAGAGGATAAGCGCCAACGTTTGTAGAGACGATAGCCACCATAACCCAGTAGGACACAAAGCCGCAAGCGGAAGAGCATATTGGACCAAAGGCCCCAGTAGAACAAAAAGCCCCAAAAATAGAGACAGCCTTTCCAAAAACCATTACCCAATTTCATAAACATTCCTTATTTTTCAATTTATAAGTCTATTTTAGCACAAAAGACCAAAAATGAGGCGGAAAATCCTCTAGAAAAAGTTGATTTATTGTTGTCTAATGGAACTCAGTAGCATCTTATTATTTAAGTTGTATAGACTTAAATTACAAGTTTTCAACAATCCAGGTTTACCCTAGTGAGTTCTACAAAAAAGGAAATAAAGGCTTGAAATATCGAGGGTTATATATTAGAATAAAGCATAAAGGAAAATAATGCTACAACATATAACTAAAAAGCCCCCACCGTTCCAGCGATGGGGCTTTTTGCCCCTCTTAAAGGGTTAAGTTACTTGCTACGTCTCTTTATCCATAGCTTAAAAACTCAGATAGTACATTAACAAGTAACGGAGCTAGAAAAAGGAAAATAATTCTAGCATATATAACTCCTCCCTTTCTAAACTGAGAGGCTAAAATATTATACCAGATTTATATCATCAACATTACTTAATTCAGGAAGAGGCTATATACGATTATCCCATAGTTATGGAAAATCTATAAAGCCTAATGTAAACTTCAACTCCGCTGATTTAAAGTAATCGTGAATCATAGTATACACCAGAAAAATACCGTATAGTCACAACTGCTCTATATCTAGAACTGGTATATGTATTAATAATGCTCCAATTAAACGCTTCTTTAACTACTTTAAAACAGAGGTGATGATATTAAGAAGCAAGACATTTTTGAAGAAGTTGTCACTGGTACTGATAACTACATCTACTTTTATAATAACAAACATTTTCAAGTTAGCTAAAGGGCCTTGCCCCTCTTGAAATAAAGGAACAAGACCCTATGCTTAATCTTTTATTATGTCATTGTCCACTTGACAGTTAGCAGTTCTAGTGACTACCTGATTTTTCCTATGCTCTAAAGCATTTTGCCAATTTTCTTGGTCTTCTTTTAAATCGTTTTAGGAGGTCAAGTCCTTCTGGTGTGATGTAACCTTCTTCTTGGGCTAGGGTGAATGAGCTCACTGTAGTTTGAAAGTGTCACCAGTTTAACACCAGCATCCGCAAAGTTCTTATCTGCTTTTGGTAGTTGATAGCTGAAAATTGCTACGACACCTAGTACATCTGCACCTTCACGTTTTGGCTGCAACTACAGCTTCTAGAACAGATCCCCCAGTTGAAATCAAATCTTCAACAACGACCATTTTTGTCCTTGGGCTACACGGCCTTCGATTTGGTTGCCTGCTCCGTGGTCTTTTGGTTTTTGCTACGGATGTAAGCAAATGGCAGAGTTCATTTTATCAGCGATGATGGCACCATGTGGGATACCTGCAGTCGCTGTTCCTGCAATGACTTCAACCTCAGGGAATTCTGCCTTGATAGCTTCTACAAAACCATTTTCAATTAAGTTGCGAGTTTCTGGGTAAGCAAGCGTTACACGATTGTCCGTATAAATTGGTGATTGATGCCCGATGCCCAAGTAAAGGGTTCTTCTGGTTTGAGATATACGGCTTGAATTTTTCAATAGATGGCTAGCAATATCTTTAGCAAGTGTCATGGTGTGCTCCTTTGTATAATGTTAAATGAATCTTCTTTTAAACCCAGTCCCTGTGTCCATTCTTCTTTGATAGCATGGTAAGCTACTACTGGATCTGGCGCTTGGGTAATGGGACGTCCGACTACAATGTAGTCACTTCCAATTTGGTAGGCTTGTCCTGGACTAACTACTCTTTTCTGGTCAGCCACATCTGCCCCTGCTGGACGAATACCTGGAGTCAAGCAGATAAAGTCATCGTAGGTTTCTTGCTTGATTAGCTGGGCTTCCTGGGCTGAGCAGACAACTCCGTCTAAACCAGCTTCAGCTGTTTTCTTTGCATAGTGAATAACAGAGTCTTTGAGGCTAGTTTGGATATTTTGAAAGTCTTGCATTTGCTCTTCAGACGTTGATGTTAATTGGGTAACTGCAATTAGTTTTGCTTGATTCCCTAGTCCTTCACGAGCAGCTTTCATCATTTCTACTCCACCAGCTGCATGAACGTTGGTCATATCCACCCCAAGCTCAGATAAAACCTTCATGGCTGATTTGACTGTATTTGGAATATCATGTAGTTTTAAATCCAAAAATACGCTGTGCCCCAAGGATTTCAAGTAGCGAACAATTTCTGGACCAACTGCGTAGTAGATTTCCATTCCTACCTTGACATAGAGCTTTTCCTCTGCTGGAAAAAGAGCTAAAAATTCCTTGGTTGCTTGGAAAGCTTGGAAAATCTAGCGCTATAACTGGGCGACTTTCACGCATATCTTTCTCCTCTTATACTTTCTATCAGCCCTTCCTTTTTGAGCATAAAAAGGAACCTGCTAACAGAGTTCCACGAAAAATGGGTAGTCTCCACCCTTTCACCGTTTAACCTTAGCTGCCTCTGGACTGCTTTAAAGGTTTTTACTATTCTATTATTTAAAGTTACTTGTCAAGCAAAAACAAGTAACTGAGAATCTATTTGACTTGTGTTTTCTATAGTTGTTTGACGTTTCTTGCTTGCTTTTTTTCTTTTCTTCTTCCTGTCTTTTCTTCGCTTCTTCTATAGCCTTTGAGTCTTTGCTTCTTCTACAGCCATGTCGACCCAAACTATAGCTATAGATACCCAACTTCCATATCGATACCACTTGGAACTGTTAACTGTGGTTTTATCTTACTATAGTAAGGTAATTTTTACCCTAGTTCAGATAAAGGAACCCTAAATATCTCGTCTCCCATCAATCATAGTAATCTTTAGAAGATCACTGGTCACTTTACTTGGTGCAAGTTCAATCGTTTCTCAATCGCTTGCTTAATCTCTGGGCTGACTTCAGCCAGTTGTTTAATCAAGGTTTTGATCTTGTGCTCATCGTTAAAGAATACAGACATATAGGTTTCTCAGGTAAGACTATCTAGACTAACTGGACTGGTTTTCCATCGTCCACTAGATAGATCGGATAATGGTCCTCTCCAGAAACATAATAGGCTACAATCTCAAATTCCTTGACCTGGATGGTAAAAGTGATTGGAAATTGATAGTGAATCTTAGCAGATTCAATCCAGTGATTTGATTTGATCATTTTCCGCATGCTTATCTTTATTTAAACAAGCTGATCGTATAGTCACTGTCTTGAATTTCCAGATACTTCTTTGATCTGCTCTACACTGGTCTGAACAGTTTCCCTGTAACCTCAATATGTTTCATAGTAGCATAAGGCGTCAGAAGATAAATAGAAAATATAAGACTATGAAAACTTGGGATTAAGATTGAAACTGCTCGCCATATATGTACCGATGGAATAGCAGGTTTAGGGTGATTTAGGTTTTGCCTTTAGCGTTTTTATCACCTTTTCTTCCTTAACCTTTTCATCAGTTTCATTCTCTTCTTCAATAGCTTGGTCACAAGTCTTTCTGAGTCAGCTTGATGAAGTCTCCCTCCCTCGATTGCTTCTCTCTTCATCTGGAGTCAGAGCTTAAGTCTTGCCCTGCATCTTCCTCTGAGTCAGTTTCAGACTTTTTCCATTCTTCTTCTACTTCTTTCAGAACTCTTTAGCTTCTCGCTCTGCCTTTTTACGTCAAATACTCCTGGTGTTGTTTTTGCCATTCTGACAATTCTTGAGCGCTATCAGGAAGACTCTGCTACCCATCTTCTGATTTTTGGCCTGTTTCTTTGCTTCTTGCAGCAGCTTTCGCCTCTTCTTCAGCTCGAAGATATTCTTGATTTCGTTTTGCCACTCTGACAATTCCTTGCCTTGAGTGTGCTGATTCTTTATTTATCCTTTGACATCAATTTTTCCTTATGATGAAATCTTTTTTAGTAGCTCATAAAAATCTGCTACAGATTTTTAATTCCTGAGAATTCTTCATCTTGTTTTTGATAGATCTCTTTGTGATGTCAAAAGTTGATTTACTTTTTCCTCTAAAGTTGACAAAGTCAAATTCGCTCTCTTGCAACTCTTCAGCATAGCCTTTCTTCACAAAATAGGCTGCATTTTCAATCTGATCTCCACGACTGGCTTCTCGACCCAGTGGCACAATGACATGTAATTTAGCCATAGCAAAGAGCTCAAAAATAGTATTGGCACCACCACGAGTGATGACTACATCAGCCATATTCATAAGCGGTTGATAGAGTTCCGTTACGCATAGTCAACACGGTAGAGATGTGAACTTAGTTCATTGAACTAGCAGTCTCCTGTCAGGTTAATGATATTATAGCGACTTTGTCAGTCTTCCTTGTGGTCCGTTACTAGTTGGTTAAAGACACGCGCCCCAGCAGATCCCTCCAACAAAGAGCAAGGTTGGTAACTTGTCGCTGAAAAGAAAGGTTCGGATATCCACCATTTCTTCAGGTTCTTCCATGACTGGACCAGAAACCTTGGTCACTGCTCCTACATGTTCTACCTTGAGTGAGACCAGGCAGCTTGCTCGAAAGTAGAATACATCTTAGTCGCAAACTTATAGGCAATCTTTATTGGCTAATCCCATGGATAGATCAGACTCGTGGATGAAAGACTGGAACTCTCATAAATAGACGGGCTGCAATAACAGGTGGAACGGATACAAAATCCACCCTTTAGAAAAAGAGGGCTTGTGGACGAACTTGATCAGCATGATAAAGAGGATTGAACAATTCCCCATGCTACCTTAAAGACATCAACCATATTTCTGCCATGAGAAATAGCGACGTAATTTCCCAGTTGCAATAGAATGGAAGGTGACATCTAAACCTGACTTTAATAATTTCATGATGCTCAATCCCATGTTTTATCACCGATATAATGAACTTCCCAGCCATCCTCGATGAACTTGAGGCATCAACAAAAGGTTGAGGGTAACGTGTCCAACCGTTCCCTCACCAGTAAATACTATTTTTCATATTATCCCTTTAAGCTCCGCTACAGTGTCGCATGAAAAGATCTCCTCGCACTTCAAAGTTGGCATACATATCCCAGCTGGCATTGGCGGGACTGAGGAGAACTACATCTCCTTCTTCCGCAAGTTCAGAAAGCCTTGCGATGTCGCATCTGCGATATCTGTCGCGATCGATATAAGCTACTCCTAGCCTTTATCCGCAGCACGTTTGACACGTTCTGCAGATTGACCGAGGATGACCATTTTCTTAAGTCTGTGATGTCAGGAACTAATTCGTCAAACTCATTGCCACGATCCAAACCTACCAGCAATCAAGATAACCTTGCTATTATCAAATCCTGACAAGGCTTTTTGAGTTGCTAAGATATTGGTTGACTTGCTATCGTTATAAAATTTAACGCCATTGATTTGGTCTACATACTGGAGACGATGTTTGACTCCACCAAAAGGCTGACAAGGTTTCCTTGATAGTTTTCATTTATCAACTCCACGCAGTTTAGCAAACGGCAATGGTTGCAAGAGCATTTCTCCACATTGTGACTACCTGGAACACCGATTTCATCAGCTGCCATGACTTTTTCACCCACGGAAGTAGAGTAGACCATCTTCAAGATAAGCTCCCATCAACCTTTTTCAAGTGTTGAGAATGGTACTACAGTCGCGTTTGTCTTTGTCGCAAAGTTCTTTGGCTAATTCTTGGTTGAAATTTCAATACTAGGTAATCAGCTGCTGTCATATTACTTTTGGATATTCCACTTGGCTGCCACATATTCCTCAAAAAGAACCGTGATAGTCAATATGCGATGGCATCAGGTTGGTAATAACAGCAATCTCAGGATGAATTCCTGGATTCCCCATCAATTGGAAAGAAGATAGTTCCATGACAAGGGATGTCCTTATCTGTCGCAGTTTTGAGCCACCTGACTAGCAGGATAACCGATATTACCTGATAAGAGTCCATTTTGTCCTGCAGCAGTCAGAACTTCTCCAATCATGGTTGTGGTCGTTGTCTTTACCATTTGAACCCAGTAATCCCTACAATTGGTGCATCTGAAATCAAGTAGGCCAACTCAACCTCAGTCAGAACTGGAATTCCTTTTTGCTGAGCTTTTTCAATCATAGGGATTGCTATAAGGGAATTCCTGGTTTTTCACCATGAGGGCAAAATTCTTCATCCAACAATTCCAAGGATGACCACCAGTTACAACCTTTTATCCCATCTTCTAAAAGACTTTGAGCAGCTGGATTTTCCTCAAAAGGTTTGCCATCATTAACCGTTACAATGGCTCCCTAACTTGTCCAAGAGACGAGCTGCAGACTCACCTGATTTGGCTAAACCCTAGGACTAAATACTTTCTTATTTTTCAAATTGATCAATTCATTTCATATCTAGAACTCCATTTCTACTCTTACTATTTTACCATTTTTATGAAAATAAAAAGCCACAAAGGGCTTTCTTATTTGTTTTTGTCTAAAGACTATTCTACCAGACTTGAGGGCTTCTAGCATATCCACCTTTCGGAGATAGTGATTGACAAAAACTCCTAGGATGGTCAAAATGACACTGACAGCTAGAAACTGGGATGAGATACACTTCCCAGCCACCTTTGGTTGAAAACGGAAGGTACCAGGTGCGATCATCTGGATGAGAAATTGATGGAGATAAAAAGCCTGATATCAATCCTACAATCATTCCTACTAGTGACAATATGATGGTCTCCCGATAGATGTAAAGGTCTACTTCGTTATGAAAACCAAGAACCTTTGATGGTTGAGAGTTCACGGATACGTTCAGCAACATTGATATTGGTCAAATTATAGAGAATGACCATAGCTAGTAGCACCGATACAGCACTAAAGATCGCCATGGTATGATTCAGAGAACTAGCAAAAGCTCTCAAAGAGCTGTATAGTCGAAGCAGTTTTTGAACGAGACCACTGAGCAGCTAGCTGCTCCATAAATTCTCCAGCTAACTGTTTCAGTATTGCCTTCACTTTTGTCCTTAAGCTGGACTAGATAGAGTATTCATCTTTGGAACCTGTCCATAAATGGCCTCATAGGTCTTTTGATTCATGTAGACATAGTGACCCGACATGAGTGCTCAGTGATAGCGCTACTTTAAAGTTCTCCCATCTATCTGTAAAGTTGTCACCAGAGTCAAACACCTGCCAACTGGGCTAATTTTTCTGTCAGGACAACTCCACCCTGATAAGCTCAGTTTTTCACCCATTTTTTCTAGATGAACAAAGGGTCCAAGTCATCCTGATCCGTGACCATGATGGTCACTGTTTGAACTCTCAGCCTTGCCTGCATACTTTTTCATCAACTTGTTTGGAAGTAAATCAAACGGTAGTTTGTCAACTGCATCGCTTGCACTTTTGTTTCTAGCTTTGAGCCTGGTCAGAGTCTAGAAGCTCGATATCCTGACTGCAGAACCATCTGGTACTCTTGTGAGATCATAAACTGCCTGTCAGCCACTCCTACCACAGAGGATTGAATCCCAAGTCCTGCAAAGGGAGGGCTACTGAACCTGCAACCCCAAAAAAATGGTCATCAGCATGCGTTGTTTGTAACGGAAAATATTGCGGGCAGTTACCTTTTTGGGTAAAAGCTCAAATGAGACCAGATAAAGGTTATCCGCTCAAGAGAATCTTTGAGCCCTTTGACTGGTGGCTTTAGGTAGTAATAATTGTGTGCTTCTTCATGCAACTCTCTGCGAGATACAAGGTAGGCAGGTAGAAACGCTAGCTATTAAGCTTAGCCCCAGAGCTAAACAACTATAGGTCCAGTAGAAATGCTGCTGACTCTCACCAACGATCATTCGTTCAGTGATGATATGCGAGATTGTGGGTGCTAGGATGTAATGACCAATCAGAATTCCCTAGAAGAGTGCCCATGAGTACCAGCAACCAGACCATAGATCACAAACTTAGCGATGATATCCTTACTATGGATAGCCTAGAGCCTTGAAGATACCAGCATTGGTCCTTTCCTCGTCTACAAAACGTGTCATGGTGGTAAAAAGTAACCATGGCTGCAACGGCATAGAGAACGACTGGAAAGATATTGCTACGGCACGAATACTCATGGCTGAGTTACTATACATGAGATAGCCTTGACCAGTTGGAGAACTCTTTTCGATTGTATACATGATAGGTTGGCTCTGTCAGAGCATTGACTTCATCCTGACTGGTCTGCCATTTGGACTTTTTCGTTGGCTAAAATCTGTCTCAGCCTGGGACTAACTTTTTCCTTTTCTTGATCCAATTGTTCTTTGGCTTGTTCTATCTGGCTCGAAATTTGGCTCTTTTGTAGGGTTCTGGTAGTTGGCTCACTTGATTTTCTTGAGCTTGTAGACGCGTTTCGGTTTTCCTGCAGGCGACTCTTGCCAGCTAGCCAAAGTATTTTCTAGCCTCGTCCAGTTGTTTCTTGCCCCTCATCAAGTGACTCTTGAGCATCCTTCTTCATTTTCTCTAGTCGCGCTTGACCATTATCAGCAACTAGTTCCTTGAAAGTCTCCTCTTCTTCCTCTAGCTTCTTCTCATAATCACTGGAAAAAGGATTGACATCTGTTAGACTAGCAAAACGCAGGCGGGCAATGGTGTATACAGGACTATTAAAATTATCTTCAGTTACGACAGCGTAAGCTGCTAGATTTCCCATTTCCACTAGCTGAACTCCCCATATCTGATTTTTGAAAAAGATATCTGGTGAGTGGACAAAAGCCTGTAATGGTATAACTATCTCGCTTCAATTGAGAACTACTGCCCTTCTTTTGACTCAAATGAATAATTTGACCAATCTGATAGCGATCTTTCCAAAAGTCCGCCAAGGCTAGTTCATCTTCTTTCTCAGGCAATCGTCCTTGGGTTACTTGGAATTTAGAAATTCTTTCTGTCTTAGAAAAAATCCGTATGGCATCTTGACTACCTTCTAGAGTCAAATCCGTCATATAACCAAACTCGACAGATGCTCCGATAGAGTTTTTAAGTTCTTCCTGGTCTAGCCTGATCAAGCCCATAATCTGCTATGACGGTCAATATCAGCATGTTGGCTTTTTGAGATATAATCCCATGCTGTTCGCTCCATATTTGGGACTAGCTACTTTGAGACCAACCAAGGCCAAAGAACCCAACATCATCAGAGTTAGGATGGATAAAAAACGTCCCTTTGAACCTGTGAAAGACTGGAGCAAGTCTTTCCAATATGTCCTTCTTTTCATATCAGTACTCCAAATCATCAATATCCTGTGGTTGAGGATTGATAACAACGCTCTTGACACCAGCATCATGCATCTGAATCACGCGATCAGCTATGGGAGCTAGCGAAGCATATGAGGTCACGATGATAACGGTGGCTCCTTTCTTTACGTGACATATCTTGAAGAATCTTCAGAACCTGCTTACCAGTCTGGTAGTCCAAAAGCTCCCGTTGGTTCATCACAAAGGAGAATTTTTGGATTTTTAGCCACAGCTCGAGCAATGGATACCCGTTGTTGCTCACCACCTGACAACTGGGCCGGAAAGTTATTGAGACGGTGACCTAAGCCTACATCCTTGAGAACCTGCTCAGGATCCAAGGCATCAGCAACAATTTCTGAAGCTAACTCAACATTTTCCTTAGCAGTCAAGTTAGAAACCAAAGTTGTAAAACTGAAAAGACAAAACCAACGTCATTTCTACGATAGTTGGTTCTCTGATGGGAGGTATAGTCAGAAATGTTAGTCCCATCAACCCAGACTTTGCCCTTCATCATTTGTATCCATACCACCTAGAATATTTAAGACCGTTGACTTTCCTGCTCCAGATGAACCAAGGATAATGACCAGTTCTCCCTTTTCAATCTCGAAGTTGACATCACGATTGGCTACGATTTCTGTTTCTCCAGTATGATACCTCTTATAGCTATGTTTTCATTTCAATGTAAGCCATCCTATCTCCTCCTCTTCTCCCTACTATTTTCATCTTTATTATAACTCTTGATAGCAAAAAGCCATCTAATGATGACTTTTTGCGCTCATATTTTGAGAGTCTCCTGAGATTCGATTTCCCCTCATTTTTCATAGCTAACAATGATTCGGATGTTCTTTCATATTCTTGATTGCATGAAGTAGTTATCAAGTGGAAATAGAAAAACTAACACCTATTTAACATACTCTTTTTTCGTGAACTTTCCCCAAACTTTCAATAAATAGAATTCCCAATAGCAAAAGAATTATCGTGCAAGGCAGTAAGACCACCCCCATGCCCCAATTTAGATTGATATTATCAATCTGCTTAGGGTAATCTTCAGATAAAATCTCCACTGAACGCAAGTAAGTAAAGGGAATCAGATGTGCAATCCTCTGAAGAGGCTGAATGGTTTGGATACCAAACAATAAGCCAACTATCCCAATTAAGGAAATAAAGAGGACAGGCATTTTTTGCTTGAAAATAGTAGCAATCAAGTAGACGACTTCCACAATGACGATAAAGGCTAAGAAAGTTAATAATAAGCTAGGAAATAACACATCTTGTATCTTTCCAATAGTTACCTCTTGATTCACTAAGCTATAAATCGGGTAGGGATAATCTAACTGTCCAAAGCCACTTATCAGACTTCCCACTAGAAAAGAAAATCCGCTGATTCCGATAAACAGCACAGTTACATAGCCCACTCCAACTCCAAGAGAGGACATTGCAAATGTCACTTTTGAAAAAGGATATAACTGAGCTGTGTCCAGATGATTTTGATATCTTTCTGCAAATAGTTGCGTTAGCATAAAAATAATAGCAATCACAAACAAGCTTGGGATGATAACCTCTAAAATCCAGACAATCTGATCAATCCCGTGGGTCGGATAATCTAAATTGTGCGCTTTTATGTTCAAGGGATATAAGGCTTGGTAAATCTTTCGCTCGCGGTCAACCCCCATTTTTAGTTCAGAGCTAGAAGTCGGGGTATTTGATATCCTTTCATAATTCTTCTCTTCATCTTGCCACTGCAAATAGTAGAGCTTCTTTCCATCGTCCCTTCTTTTAATAAAGTCAGAATTTCTGTCTTTTTGAGTCGAAAAGATTTTTGCCCGTCTAAAGTATTTTTAGCAATCTGGTATTCCTCCGAGCTGGTATCAGATATTTGGGAGAGTTTCTCTTCATATTCATTGATGATTCTCTCATCTTTTTACAAGACTGGTTTCCAACTCGCTCTCCAAGCTGATGTGAGTTTGCAGTCCGACTATTTAAATAAAAGGTAACACCGAGTCCAGATACAAATAAAGCTAAGATAATCCAGTTTAAGCGACTTTTTGAAAACTTTTTCAATAAAAATAGACTAACATCTTTCATAAACTAAACCTCTTCTATTTGCCCCTGATGAATGGTTACTACTCTATCACAGACATCAACCAACTCTTCCTTATAGTGGGAACTCAAAAGAACCAGCTGTTCTTGTCTATCGATTTGTGCCAGCCTATCAAAAAATTTCTGTCGATAATACTCATCTAAAGCCATTTGTAATCTCATCCATGAGCCAACATTTCGCTTGACTGAGAAAATACATGGCAATCACCAGCGTTGCTTCATCCCTAAGGAATACTTGCGGATGGGAAGGTTGATATAGTCAGACATTTCCCAGTAGGCGATTTCATCCCTCAAGTTCAGGTCTGACTGCCAGATATTTTTATAAGGCGAAGATAGTCCATCCACTTAAGTTTCCATCCAGCCATTCAACGCTCTCATAATAAAATAAAGAAGGAGGGACTGCGATATTTCCACTACTTATAGGAATTAAATTGCTAATAGCGCGGAACAGAGTCGTCTTTCCAGAGCCATTGATAGCAAGAACGCCATAAATCCTACCTTTCTCAAAGGTGAAATCTACATCTTGTAAAATGATTTGTCGCGTTTTTAAGGTAACATGAGTAAAGTCTTAACATATCCAGCCCTCCTTTTTCTCACTCTTGAACGATTAATAACTTCCGCTGTAGTAGTTTATAACCTCATAACGATATAAATTCCAGTCAGAACCAACTTTATATTTCATAATGAGATCACGACGAGATGTTAATATAGCTATGTCTGTGGTAATTCATACTAGACTTATAGTAGGTGTTCCAATCATACCAATAGCTTTTAAGAACGCTCACAGCAGATACACTGGACTGAAAAAGACCAATAGATAACAAACTAGCTAATATCACGACTTTGACTGATTTTTCATTGCATTTATATCATTACTATTGGAAAACGCTTTTATTATATCATTTTCCCCATTTTTATACAACAGTTCCCATTTGTTTTTAATAATATATAACACTTAGAAGTTAGCTAGTCATACTTTCTAAAAATAAGATTGTTTAACTAGCATGAGAAAATATGGGATGTGATTTCATTTGATAAAATGGCTTAGAGCTAAGACTAGCCTTGGTTTAGCTGACTAAACACCTTCAAGGGAACCTGCTATCAAATGAAAGGTAATTTATGAATAAGAAGCCAGCTCTGTCTTATACTCAATGAAAATCAAAGAGCAAACTAGGAAACTAGCCGCAGGTTGCTCAAAGCACTGCTTTGAGGTTGTAGATAAGACTGATGAAGTCAGTCACATATATAATCCAAGGCGACGTTGACGCGGTTTGAAGAGATTTTTCGAAGAGTATTATACTTTCTTGTTGTTCACTACAGTTGACAATGAGCCAAAAAGCGAACAAGACCAGTCTCTGTAGATCAGAAAACTAGCCTTATCCGCTTCTTATAATCAAGATTAGTTTATTACTCTAATCTCTATGACTTTGATGCTTGTACATCATCTTATTCGTCTTCTTTTTTCTTTCCCATTGCAAACATACCAAGTAGTGCTCCAACAACACCTACGGTGGCAAGGGTAGCATTTTCTTTAGTGCCTGTCTCTGGGAGAATTTGGTGACTACTTGCAGGCGCTTTATAAGTTCTGTCTTGTGACATAGCTTGAGCTACTAATGACTGCTCTACCTTTGTAACCAGACAATTCATGAACAGCTGCTTCTCCTCCATTCACACCACCAGTAAATTCCGGGATTTCATGGACAGTTGCTTCTGCAGCATTGACACCACCAGTGAATTCTGGAACTTCATGAACTGAGCCTTCTGCTCCATTAACGCCACCAGTGAATTCTGGGACTTCCACTACTGGGGCTGGGGCATCACCTGTTGTGCCAATTGCTCCTGTATACTCTGGAACTTCTACTACTGGTGCTGGCTCATCGCCTGCTGTTCCAATCGCTCCTGTGTACTCTGGAACTTCTACTGCAGGGGCTGGCTCATCGCCTGCTGTGCCGATAGCTCCCTGTGTACTCTGGAACTTCTACTACTGGTGCTGGCGCATCACCTGCTGTGCCGATTGCTCCTGTGTACTCTGGGACTTCTACAGTTGGAGCTGGCTCGTCACCTGCTGTTCCAATTGCTCCTGTGTACTCTGGAACTTCTACTACTGGTGCTGGCTCGTCGCCTGCTGTTCCAATTGGATCAGTATATTCTGGGACTTCTACTACTGGTGCTGGCTCATCACCTGCTGTTCCAATCGGTCCTTTGTATTCTGGTACTTCTACTGTTGGAGCTGGTTCGTCACCTGCTGTTCCAATAGTTCTAGTGTATTCTGGAACTTCATGAACCGAGCTTCTGCTCCATTCCACCGCCTGTGAATTCTGGGACTTCATGGACAGCTGGGTCTGTCTTACCAGATTCAACTTCTTCTTTCTTCAATTGGATTCGATACTCTTTAACGTTCTTACCACTTTCTGAAACAAGACGTACCAAGACTGGAAGTTTATCATCACCACTATCAACAACTGTCGCCGCTACGTTTTCACCAGCTGCCACTGTCACTTTGAGGACGATTTCCACTGTAGGTTACTTGGTAGTCCACACGATCTTCAGAGAAGTCAGCAATCTCTTTACCATCCACAAGAAGTTTTGCAGCTGTACTATCCTTAGGGTTCTTCACTTGGAGCAATGAAAGGCCATTTCTGTAATAGCTACACCCTTGGTATCTGCTTTTTCTATCCATGCGCCATCTCATAGCCTTAGCTTTGACTGGGAGCAAAGGTTACATGGATATCAGTTCCTGCTTGAATCTCTTGATCCGCACGGTATTCAACTTTCTCCCAGTTAGAAGGAGTGTTGAATGGATGTTCTGGATCATATGGTTGGTAGTTAGAGTAGTATTCTGGTGAATCAAATTCTGGTCCCACATAGCGCTCTAAGACTAGTTTAGAAGGTGCATCTGTTCCACCATCTGAGAAGAATCGAATGCTTCCTTCAGCGACTGTACGTTCAACAATCTTACCAGCTTCTCTAAAAGATAACCCCTACTGAAACTTCTGGATTATCAGATGGAGTTGGAGACCAGTTAGTCCAACGACGGGTTTCATCATCTGAACCATCGTTAACATAGTCCACACGGTCATGAGAATTTGGATCAATATCATTGGTTGCAGAAGCAAATGAACGGTTGCTATCGTCATCGAAGTCTGGGTTGTCTGATAGGTTTTCACCGAGTTTATCAGTCACACGTACTGCTACTTCAGCAGTTAAATCAGTACCTAAAACGCGACCACGAACTGTAAATTCACCAGCATTCGCTAGATTTTCAGCTGGAACTTCATCCCATTCAACAGCCAAAGTCTTTGACTTCATAGCCATCTTTACCTGTGAAGTAAACAGGGACTTTCGCAGGTAACTCAAGAGTATGACCCTTAGCAACTAAACGTGATGATTTCACAGCAACAACAGGTTTACTTGCGAGCAAGTCTTTATCATTCGTAAAGTGTAGACGGTATTCCCCTAGAATATCTCCGTTTTCAGCCTTAACGACAACACGAACTGGATCCCCTTCACGAACGCTTGGAATCACTGTAGCAATACCATTATCTGATACACTTGCTGTTACAGTTGGTGCTTGGTCTTCTTTAGCTTCTAGATAATAGTCAGTCAAGCCAGGGTTAAAGTTTGGCAAATCTTTTCCATCTACTTGGATTTGAGCTTGAGCTTTCTTAGCTGCAGCTACTTGTTTAGAGAAGATTTGAATTTCTGTAATGGAAGTACCCCATTTACCATCTGGTCGAACCATACGGATACGAACCGCATAGGTATTGACTTTATCAAAGCTAAAGTGAGTCATTTCTCCAGCTCTCACTTGATCTGGAGCTTTAAGATTTGTCACTTGTTTCCAGTTATTGTCATCGTTAAAGACGTGGTCTTCACTAGCTACAAAGCTTGGATTCTTAGGAACTGTTGGAACATCTTTTCCTACATAGTATTCGATGACATAAGACTTAGGTGCACCAACACCGTGGTCTTCGTGGAAGGCAACATTGAGATTGTCAACCGAACGTTTAGACAGGATACCAGAATCACCAAAGAGGATTCCCACTGATGCTTCACTTGTACGGTTCCAGTTTGTCCAACGGTTAGCTGGTTGGTTGTTGTATGAGATAAGTTTATCATTGACATTTGCTACTGAGTCACTTGGATTTGAGTCTGATGCAAAGGCAAGTGGTAACTCTGAACCTGTCCACTGATCAGAAATATTTGCACCAGTTTCAGTTTGAGCAGATACACGCACATGAAGTTTCGTTGGTAACTGAGTCCCTTCGACATGCCCTGTAACGGTAAAGCTACCTTCAGTTGCATATTGGCTTGGGTCAATAGCATCCCAAGTCACTTTAGCTGAAGATACTTGTCCATTTGAGTGGTAAGTACGGACGCTTTCTGGTAATTGAGGAACTTCTGCAACCGGAGTTGTTGTAGTCACTTCTTCGACTGCAATGATACCTTCTACAGAAACTTTAGCATGAGCTTCGTTTTTCAATTCCCTTCTACTTTACCAAGAACATCAAAGCTATGGTATTTAGCAAGGTCTTCCTTAGCAACTGCTTGCCAAGTCACCTTGTGAACTTTTGGAAATCCTTTGTCGTACTCTACAGTTACTGTATCAGGTAGACTTGGTTCTTGGTTCAAACCTGTCACTACGCTAACTGGACGAATGGCTTTGGACAACTTTACTTTTCTGTATTTACTTGAATATTCAAGTCAATGTGACCTTCTGCTCCTTCGAATTGAGCTTTCAGAGTTACTTGACCAGGTTTGTGCAATTCAAGCATACCCTTACGAACGGCTACGTCTCCTTCACCTGATGTTGAGAAGGTTACCTTGTCAGCTTTCAAGACTGCCTGAGTACCATCTTGATAGTGAGCCAAGACCTTGATACCAACTGTTTGGTCTTCTTTCAGAGCATCTGCATTTTCAACTTCTAGGCTCAAACGTTCAATCTGCGGAGCTTCTTGTAAGAATTGGATAGCATACATTTGGAGTGCTCCACCATCATTTGGTTGAACATAAATGCTTGCACGCATACCATTTGCTTCATTAGCTTGGATAACTGTCACTTCAGCATTTTCAGCTAAAGCTTTTACTTCAGGCAAGTTAGTTCCATAAGCAAGTTTATGATATAGAACTGGTTGATCAGTTGAGAGACCTTCTACAGCTTGGTCTGCTACGGTTACAGTTGGTACTACAGGTAAAGCTGCTTCTCCCTCTGCAACTACAAAGGTCGCATCAATTTCATCATCTCCTGAGATTCCTTTAGCATGGATACGAGAGCCTGGGATAGCTAATTTAGCTTGATCTTCAGCTGCAACTTCCCACCTATCAACGTCATAGCTTCCTACAGTACCATCTGATAGTACATATGTAACAGATTTATCAACTGTACTTAGGTCTGTACTTGGTGCAATTCTCTTGACTACAGGTAATTCTGCTTTCGAGTGCCAAGACTTCAACACGCGCTTCTACATCGCGACCATCTGCCACACCTTTAACAGTAAAAATACCAGGTTGGTTGACATCAACTGCGGACCATTCTACTGGAAGTTTTGCACGACTGCCATCACTGTAGATAAATCCTACTTTTGAAGGCATTTTCGCTGCTTGACCGATTACTGTACGTACTTTAGGAACCTCTGTACCTAAAACAGTTTTTTCCTCTTGGTCTTTCTTACCTGTGAAGATAGTTGTTTGACCAGATTTCAAGAAATCAGAGTGAGCAGTCAAGGTGAATTTACCTGCTTGCTCAGTTGATTTGACAATCACAACACCCTTACCATTAAAGGCTTTGCGAATCCATGAACCATCTGCTTGTTCTTTGTAACGTTCACGGCTGGCTTGTTCCCCGTTATCCACACCGACAATCTGACCTTGTCCATGCAACTGGAAGCGAACAAGATTATTGGCAGTAGGAACTACGTTACCTTTACTGTCAACAATTTCGTAATAGATATAAGTGAGGTCTTTTCCATCAGCTGCGATAGCATTTTCTTCTTTGACCAAACGAACCCCTGCAGGTTCTCCAGCAGTCACAATCTTATCACGAGCAATGATATTACCAGCTTCATCACGAGCTACTGCTTCTAATGTACCTGGTTCAAAAGCAACCTTCCATTCAAGGTAAAGTTCATTCGCATTAGCACCTTCTTGGTAAGTACGTCCATCACTTGTTTGTTTTTTATTAAATGTCTTCTTGCCTAGAGTTTCACCATTTCAAGAACAGTTCTACACTTGCAGCATTTGAATAGGCACGGACTGGAATCTTACCATCTGCATCCGCTACATTCGCTTTTAGACTAGAATCTTCCCAATTCCAGTGAGGAAGGAGATGAACCATTGGTTTCTTCTGAGCAGAAACCCATTGGCTTTGGTACAAGTAGTAATCATTCTTTGGAATACCAGCTGTATCTACGATACCAAAGTAAGAACTCTTAACTGGAGTTTGGTTTTGGTTGTGCCATGGAGTAGGTTCACCGATATAGTCAGTACCTGTCCAGATGAACTGACCTGCATAGCCAGCATTGTCACGGTCAAAAGTCCAAGATGCTGTAGCTGTTTTACCCCAACCAACACGGTCATTACCGTAGTCTGATTGCTCGTAATGACGGTAAGCCTGATTGCTGTGGACCAATTCACGTTCTGGACGGAAATAACTTCCACGTGTACGAGTAGCTGAGGAAGTTTCAGAACCGTAAATCAACCAATTTGGATGTTTCGCACGAAGTTTCTTGTAGTTGTCTTCTGAATAGTTAAATCCAACCGCATCAAGTTCATTGGCAATCTTTTCATGGTCACCACTACCATCACCAAAGCGGAACTTATCTGCTCCCATAGTGACATAGCGTGTCTTATCAACAGCCTTAATAACTTGAACCAAACGTTTAACAGTTGCTAGAGAACGAGGTTTCCCGTCTGCTTCACCGATTTCATTACCGATAGACCACATAACGATAGCAGGGTTGTTCTTTCCTCGTTCAACCATGGTACGAAGGTCAAAATCAGACCATTTTTCACCTTTTTTAGCGTCTGGGTGAGTAGCATCTTTGTCAAAGAAGCGACCGTAGTCATACTGTTTCTTACCACCATACCAAGTATCGAAAGCTTCTTCTTGGACCAACAAACCAAGCTCAGCAGCGATCTGTAAAGTTTGCTCACTAGCTGGGTTGTGAGTTGTACGGATAGAGTTCACACCCATATCCTTCATTTGTTTCAGACGACGGTATTCTGCCTTATAGTTTTCTTCAGCTCCAAGAGCTCCATGGTCATGGTGAAGAGAAACCCCATGGAATTTAATGCGTTCACCATTCAAAGAGAAGCCTTCATTTGGTGTCCAGTTATAGTAACGGTAACCAAACAAAGTCCTTTCTTAGCATCGACCAATTGACCATCACGATAAACACGTGTCACCAATTCGTAAAGAGCTGGCTTGTCGCTATTAACTGTCCAAAGTTTTGGTTTATCAACTTGTAAAATAGCATTCAAGCTGGCTGATTGATGAGCTTTCAATACTTGACTAGCAGTACGAACTAGATCCGTTACAGCTTGACCATTACGTTCAATGATTTGATACTCAGCAAGAATTTCATGATCTTTATCATCAGTATTAACAATCTTACTTGTTACATGAGTATCAACCTTACCATTTTGTTGTTTTTCAAGGTCTGGTGTTAAGATAGTTGTTCCATTTTTCTCAGTATGGACCTTATCTGTGACTTGAAGGGTAACATCACGGTAAATCCCACTTCCTGAGTACCAACGGCTACTTGGTTGTTTGTTGATGGCATGCACTGCTACGACATTCTCGCGACCGTCTTTATGGAGATAGTCAGTGATGTCATATGAGAAATTGGTTGTAACCATTTGGATAGTGACCAACTAGCTGACCATTTACATAAACCTGAGAATCCATATAAACCCCATCAAAATGTGATGCGAACATTCTTATTGAGGTCTTCTTCATCGAGTTTAAAGGTCTTACGATACCAAGCATCACCACCATTGAGTTGCCCACCTTCGTTTTGGGCAGGTGAGTCATGGTCAAAAGTCATTGTAGATACTCCAGTCATGAGGAAGGTCTAATTTCTTCCAACTAGAAACATCGGCATCTGGCTTTGACCGCATCTTTAGCATTGGCATTGAGCTTGAAATGCCAGTTTTGGTTGAATTCTACTTTTCTATCCTCAATCAACTGTTTTTACCTCATCATTAGTTGCAGGTTTTGAGCTCTGGTTTTTCTGTTTGAGCAGATTGATCCTGAGTCACAGCTGGAGCTTGCTTTTTCTACATCAGAGGTTTCTTTTTTTCTCAGGAGTAGTCTCAGTAGTTGGGGCTTCCACTTTTTCTCTACTTCATGATTAGTTTCTACTGCTTCACTGTTAACAGTTTCTGTTGTTACAGGTTGTTCAGAAGCTTTTGAATCTACAGCTTCCTCTTTAGGAGTTTCTTTCTCCACTTTTTCTGTAGCAACAGCGACTGGTGTCTCATCTGCAGATACAGAATTTACACTAGCTAGATTTGCTCCCAAATAAAACAGAGCAAGTCCCGATAAGTACCGAGCACGTTCCGACCGTAAATTTACGGATGCTATAGATACTTTTTACGATTCCAATAATCTTTTCCCATAGGGTTCTCCTTGTTAAGTAACCGCTTCCATTTTTGTTGAAAGCGCTATACTTTTTTGTAATTATTACTTCTATTTTATAAAATAATATAGGAAACTTCAATACTATGACTGTAAAAATCATACTTTTTGATTGTTTTTTTCTATATTTTGTAGAAAACTATAAAAAAATCTGAATGTACATTTAGTGAATGATTTTTACTAAAAAGGCGGTGGGACAGAAATCGATAGACAAAGTCTCGATTTCGTAGTCCCAGCCCCCCCCGAGATGATTAGGATCTTTTTGGAGTCTAATACGCAATGAAAATCAAAGAGCAAACTAGGAAGCTATGCAGGTTGCTCAAAGACTGCTGAGGTTGTAGATAAGACTGACGAGTCAGTAACTTCTACGGCAAGGCGACGCTGACGTGGTTTGAAGAGATTTTCGAAGAGTATAAAGACGAACAAAAAGTTCAATCAGCTACCGCGTCAAAGTTTGATTGCTAAATAAAAAGTGAGGTCGGGATCTTTTTGTCCCAACCTCTTTACGGACTATCAAACTGAGATTTTCCTTATAGATTATTGACTAGATTGCCCCTTTTCCAAAAGCTTGACCATCTCATTCTTTACGTTCTTCTAGCTCTGCAATCTGTTTGAGCAAAAGCTCTGAAAAATCACCATCAAGTTCCTCGGTTTCTCCACTGTTATACCAGTCTAGAGCGACTATGTGATTGTTCTTATCAAAGCAGAAAAATCACATCTCGTCACCCGATGATAGATAGAAATGGAATATAGTCAACAAAATCCTAGATCATGTAATTCCTTGGTTTTGAAGACGAATGTCTAAGAAAGTCTGGGATGCCATTTGCAATTCCCAAGACCTTGATACCTCGACAGAAGGTCCAAAAATGGTGCTACATCGTAAGCCTTGGCTCTTGGCCATAGCTCTTCTCTGACTTCCATAAAGAGACCTCCCAGAGATGACATGGTGAATTTCCTGAAATCTTCTGGCAGACGAATGCCGTATTGATTTTTCAAAATCCTGAACATCTTCTTCCGATGGTTCATTACCCATGCAGGCGACAACCTGATAAGTTTCCTTATCATAGTGACGAAAATACTCATAAACTTCATAAGTGCCATTATTTTAATCCTTTTTACTCAGAAATAGTAACCACAAATCCATCTGGCAAGATAACTTGTTGTCCATCTTCAAACTGGCAATGACTCGCTAAAGTCAACAGAATCTCTATCTAAGATATAATTCTCAGAAGACTGGTTGAAAGATGGCTTGAACTTCTTTCCTTCATAGCTCCAATTTCAAGAGCAAGAACATCTGGTTTCACTTCTTCCAAGCTATAAGTAGCCATGCTGAATAATACTTGCCACTTCCTTACGAACTTGAATCAATTGCTTTCATAAAAGTTCAGCATGTCATTGTCCTCAGAAACACGGTCCCAAGGCATGACACGACGGCAATCAGGGTCTGGTCCACCAATTAGTGCTAGCTCTGTTCCGTAATAGATACAAGGAGTCCCTTTTTGAAGATAGAGGAAAGTTAGGGCAGCCTTGACATGCTGGATATTTCCTTTGGCAGTTGTGAGGATACGCTCTGTATCATGAGAATCCAGAAGGTTAAACATCACCTCTGAGATTTGTTGCTTGTAGTACATCGACTGGCTATTGATTTCTGAAATAAATTGCTCTGTCTTTTTATGCTGACGCAAGAAATAATCCTTGATACTTTCAGAGAGAGGGTAGTTCATAACCGCATGGAACTCATCTCCCTTTTAGCCAAGGTTGTGAGGTATGCCAGATTTCACCCAAGATATACAAATCAGGCTTTTTAGCGAGAACTGCCTTTCTGAAATCTCTCCAGAACTGGTGGTCAATTTCATTGGCAACGTCCAAGCGCCAAGCATCGATATCAAAAATTTTTCAATCCAGTAAGTTGCAACACTGAGAAGATAGTCTCTGACTTCCGGATTAGCTGTATTTAACTTAGGGCATATAGCTAGCAAAGGCAAAAAGGTATGATAAGGGAGTTGTCTTGGATTCTGAAGTTTATCCTCAGTAACTGGAAATTCTTGGATATGGAACCAATCTTTATAAAGCGGAATCTTCTCCATTTTTTAGAACATCCTGCCATTGGACTGACTGGTTGCCAATATGATTAAATACTGCATCTAACATAATCTTGATACCACGTTTGTGGGCTTCCTCGACTAGTTTACGAAAGACTTCCTTGTCTCCAAAGTGACGGTCAATTTCAAAATAATCCGTCGTATCGTACTTGTGATTGGTCGTAGCTTCAAAAATCGGACATAGATAAAGTCCAGTGATTCCCAGATCTTTAAGATAGTCTAGATGGTCGATAATCCCTTGCAAGTCTCCACCAAAAAAAGTCATCCCTATTAGGCGCAATGGCAGCATCCCACTCTCGAGCCCCGTCTAGAGTCAAATTAGGATTTCCATTAGCAAAGCGTTCTGGGAAAATCTGATACCAAACGGTATTTGAAACCCAGTCAGGAACCTGACAACCGTCGATTTCGTGAATATAAGGAAGCTTAAAACCATTTCCATCAGCATCCAAGTTTTCTTGAGTATGTTCTACGCAACCCTTATCACCGTAAAAAACACCCTGACCTTCCTCATCAAGGAGCTCAAAGAGATACTGAATCCGTGCAAAATCAACCGATACTGTAACCTGCCAATAATCAAATAAAGCATCTGAGGTTACTTTGGTCATTTCTTTCTTGGCTTCATACTTATCCTCAATGAAAATAAAGGGATCTCCATAGTGTAAAGATGACCTTCTGGACATCATCTTTTCTTGGTTCTAATTCGGATATGTAGCTGACCTTCTTTGTAAAGATATGCATACTCTGATTCTGGTCTATGATAAATGGCTGTTAATTCCATGTTTTGTCTCCTAAAAATCAAACAAAAACGCAAACGTTTTCATAATTACTAGTTCTAGTATACTATTTTAAGATTCGATTTGCAATACTGGGTCAAATTTGACAAGAAAACAGTCAAAATAGATATCTGCAGACTAATAAGAAATTTCAGCATCTATCAATAAAAAGCTCCAAATTCAGTCTCACAGTCTAGTCAATCCGACAAAGAGCAAGTTCTTTTAATCCTCTGTCGTAGAGGAAGGTTAAACAAAAAGTTGTCTGTCATATTTTTGAAGCTTGTGTTTACTCATTCCTCTAAGCAAGACTATATCGCACCATTCTCTTGTTGCCAGAGAAAATAGCTTTTGCTTGCCCTTCCAGTCATCATTCTTAAATAGGGGCTCAGGATAAGATAAGGCGAATCCGTAAAAATTCCATTGACACCAGCTTTTTTACCTGAAGCCTTTAAATGTTCAGATTCTAATAATTTTTCGATAATACGACCATCACTAGAGATTTTAACAAGAGCATAATAGTCCATGCCCCATTTATTGACAGAGGTTTGACTTTCTCCAGAGCTAAAGGCATAGAGCTCTTGCTTCCAACATTTCATACTATCGATTTTAGGACAAACACTCTGAGTTCATGTCGTGGTGATTTAACTCTTTTTTATCAATATGCGAATAAGTGGTCCACTTAGCCTGCTTTTTCTCTCTATCAAACTCTAAAAGGGCAAAGTTTCTTGCTTGATTTGTATAAACTTGATCTTCAAAACACACGGGTATCTGGTCGCTATCTGATACGATTTGAAAATATCTCTCTTGTGCCTTTTTAGGAAGTATACTCTGGGAATCCTTTATGGCAATGATTTCTGGATGAGAAAAATCACCAGTATAATAGACCATTTCCTTGCCAGCCTTGATGATTCCAATATTTTGTCCATCTGTATAGAGTAGAGGCTCTTCCTCCCAAACATGGTCACAATCCCAAGCATCTATCTCCTTCACACCCCAAAGGCGATACTTCAAGCAGACAGTAGCGATTGAAAAGCTTCCTTCTCACTGGTCAAGACAAAGGCTCGACCATCATGTAGCATGGCTGAGCTTAGGACAATACTGTAATTCTTGTCGAGTTCCCATTTTGTTCAATAGGCAACTTTAGCTTCCTCATTTTCTTCCTCCTAATACTCAATGAAAATCAAAGAGCAAACTAGGAAGCTAGCCAAAGGTTGCTCAAAAACACCGTTTTTGAGGTTGTGGATAGAACTGACGAAGTCAGTAACACATATACGGCAAGGCGAAGCTGACGTGGTTTGAATTTGATTTTTGAAGAGTATAAACAATCACCATTCGTTGATGGCAAATAGAATGGCTAATCTAATATTTCTTAGCAACTGATCCGAAAGGTCATCGTATTGTTGACCAAGTCCCTTATCTTGTGCCAGCCATCCAGGTTCATCATTCCAGGGCCCATTGCTCCAAAAAAACATCCGCTCACTTGCAGCTCTAAATATCTTAGATGTTGCGGTGGAATTTGAGGGTTCTGCCAGTCCTTTTACCAGATTCTGGGTCTAGCAAAAGTTTCTAGCAGAGTGAAAGACTTTGGCAAAGTTCTCACATTCAATTTTAATTGCTAGATCTTCTATACGAGCCAATATGTCCTTAAATTCCTCCATATTATTTTCATAGTGGGGAATGTCTTGAAAAGGCCTTTCCCATTCATACTCGGTGTAGGTAACATTCCCAGCCCCTTCCTAGGAAGCAGATTCCCAATTTCGGTTGGAAATAACTAGCCTTCCCATCTTTATAAAAACAGAGAATTGCACTCTGTGTTGTATTGGAAAAGCCTAAAATCCTCTGTCTTCAACTGAAATAGGGACAAAATAATTTTAAGTCCTTTCAGACCTTTTTCTTGAGGTTTTCAAACCAGTCAGATACTGAAAAGTTCTGTAGCTTCCCCATTTTCTGACAGCAAAATTTGAAAAGCTCAACTTATTTGTATATTTTTCAGGCTTATAGCATATTTCTTTACCACTTTTTAAAAGCCTTCCTAGCTGCTGCCACGATACAGGCTATCTGATACATTTTGTCCGTTCATATGATCTCATCCATTATCCCTTCAATCAACTCCGTAAGACTTTTCTGCTACATAGATAATTTCATCAGGGTCATGAATGTAGCAAATAATCTGCCCTTCCTGACCCTCTCGGTCTGGATCAAAATCCAGCATAAGATAACAAGAGTCACAATACTGGGCAAAAGGAAGCCATTTTTTTATTAAAAGATAGGGGCTTAATCCTGCTATCACGCATATTTTTCCAGGTCTTGACTAGAAAAATAGTCAGGAAATTCGGTTAACAAGCATCTCTATTTTGAAAGTACGTTTTTACAAGTCTCAATTTCCTGTAGACTCATGAGAGAAAAAGTCAGATCTCTCTGGTCAATCACACAAGGTAAAATAGAGAGGTATTTACTCCCATTCTTATAGCTATAAAGCTCTTTGAAGTCACTAGGTAGACGAATACCAAATCTTTCCTCAAAGGCTTGAAGCTCTTCCTCAGAGCACCAGAAATGTCCCTGATAATCTTTCCAGATATCCTTCCTCTACAGGATCATCCAAATCCCAGTCTTCAAAAATACTCACAAATATAAGTTTCTATTTTTTTAACTTGGTCAATTAGTTGCATAAAAGCCCCCCTTTTTGATTTCTCTTAACCTTCAAGAATTTCTTGTAAGTGTCTGAGACATGCAGATAAATTCTTTAAAAGCTACAAATATCACTTATAGTTTCGTGTTCCTCATCGTAAAAAGCTACTTTATTTGTCTTTGGATGCCAAATGATATAGATATAGTATAATCTCCGGTTGACCGTGAAATACGGAGAAATTTTTTTACGACCTTTTTAAGGGAATTGTTTGCATGAGAGGGAAAAAACTCTATCCACTTAAAAATCACAGTTAGTAAGTTCAAAATATAAGTCTTGACTCATAAGAAAATCGGTAAGTTCCCGAGGCAGTTTAAATGGTTTTTAGTTCATCCAATTTATTGCGTAAATTATGAAATTCTACTGGCTCTAGTTTTTGAAAGTATTCTGCCATCTCTTGATCCCCTTTTCGATACGCGATACTATAAGGTCTCATACCATCTTTTTCAGTGAGAGTCACGTCCGCCCTGTGCTCTACAAGGTATTTCACATATCTAGGTCAACATATCTTGCAGCTACACAGAGAGCGTTGGCTTTAAAGGGATAAACCGAGTCGGAGGCATTATAGTTTATATCAACTCATTTTTAATATCTAGCACCTGATAATTTCTATCTGCAACGGCTCTCCTAAATGCTTTTTCCGCCATATTTTTCGACACTATGTCCCTAATGCATGGATAATAGCTAGATTATCAAACTTATTTCCAAATAAGGCTTCTTGAAAGGCTTCCGACTTTACAGCATTTACACTATGAATCTTTTGCTCCATGTTCCATAAGATACTTGATGAACGTACCATCACAATACCCTGACAGCCAACAAAAATGAAGGGTTATTTTTTTACATTTAAATGAGCCCCCTTTTCCACTAGCCATTTTAGAGTCAAAATTTCCTGTAATCAGGATAAATCAATTGGGCTTAGAGAGGTATACTTGCTGATTTCTATTTCTTGGTCAATATCCCAACCACTTGCAAAGATATTGGTCTAAGGCCAAGGTGTCCCTCTATGATGTCCTTAACAAGTTGTGGAACCGATTTAAATTCTCCAATATTTTTAATGTAATCATTGTCAAACTCTTATTCTTTTTACCGATTATAACTTGGTTCTTTTTAGGGTCAATTGGGTTAGATTTTGCTTAATCCAAGCAAGAGCCAATTGGCAGAGACAGTCTAGACTGAGCTTCATCATCATTCTCTTTGCTATGGATTTGCGATGACTTGTTTCATTTCTTCAATTCTTGATCTGAAAGAGAGCTTCCTAAAGACAGGTAGTGAGGCATAGCCTGTAGCATCTTGCGGTAATCCCTGTCCCAGTTTGCCCCACCATTGCGATCCAGTTCATCTCGAACTCTGCCTGGTATACGGATAACTTCCCCCTGAACAGTTTTGGCTGGCCCACTCTGAAGGATTAAGAAGGACCAAAGTTGCTCATATTGTTCCTCCCAGGAACCTTCTACTAGCTTAATCGGTGAAACTCCATCATGAGTAAGGCGTTTTTCTACAGGCTTGACGTCAAAGAGCTCATAGAGTTTTGCTAATCCTTTATCTGCAACCTCTATGTAGTCAGGATGGATACTTTCTCGATGAAATTCAAAATCCTTGCCGATTTGCTCAACTCTTTCCTTCATTTTAGAGGTTTTCTTAGCACCTGCTTCTAGTAACATAGAGGCAATTTCAGCAGTTTGGGCAATATAGATCCCCCGACAAACCATCAAGACTGAAGCTAGTGGAGTTCTTTCCCATATCATTCTCTACATTGACATTTGCTCCTTGTCAATTAAAAATTTGACTGTTCTAGGATGAAAAATTCAGCTGCCATATGTGAGAGGTCTCGCCATAGGGTATTGGGCTTTTTCAATGTCTGCCCCAATTCACACAAGAGTTTTACTGTATCTCTCCCCAAGATTGCTTGACGGTATAAAGGAGTCGCTCCATAATAATCTGGGACATTTATATCTAGGCCCTTTTCTACCAGCTAGATTACCAATTCATCTGGTACTCCTCCCATATGCAGAGGTGTACATAAGCTAAATCTTCCATCATGAGCGGTTAATTCACAACGGTCATAGACTGCTTTAAGGGCTTCAATATTTCCTTCATCCATTAAATCCTTAAACTCTTTTGGTAATGTAACTCTTTTCTTTGCCATATTTAGTTCCTTTCTTCTGATTCAGCATCTAGGACAAGCCAATGAAGATTGTCAATAGTTTTCAAAGTCAGGACTTGTCCATCATAATCATTTTTCAACTCAAGACCGTTTTTGCTCAATAGATATATGATTGTACCAGTGGTCTGAGGCTGGCGTATTCCCCATATGAATGTTGATGAGCATACTGGTTATCGGATCCCACGTTCCTTTTCTTAACAGTTTCGGCTAAAAGGTAGTAAGCGTCTAAGAATATGAGATTTCTCCCATAGATCCAAAAGGGCAGTTCAAGCTCTACCAAAGGCAACTTGGCAGAAAAAATCTCATCCCCGTGCGGTGGCACGGTTTCATAATGAAATTCTATCTCACTGCCATAATAGGCAATCAAGGCTCCCTGACATCCGATATTTTGAGGAATTCCCTCCTCAGCTACAATAAATTCCATGACCTGCTCCTTATATTTTCAATCATAAAATCCGACCAGACTCTGCCAGAATATCAAACTGGACTCATGGCCTTTTCTGGTCATCAAATGGATGAAGTCACTTTCAACCCTTCCAAACTGCAGATTGAGCCGTTCCCATGGCTCTAACAAATGCTAGAAAATCTGGTGCCAGCCATATTTTTTCATCATAGGTCATCTCTGCATTAAGAGCATAGACCGCCCCAGATTGACAATCCAGCAAAATAGTGTAGGGATCTCCATTTGCAATGATGATCAAGCCACTTTCTTGTAGAGTCGAGTAATCATGGTATTCCAAATTGCGATTGATCAGCCAAGTAAGACTAGTGCCGTCCCCATATCCAAACTGGTAACTTAAAAAACCTATCTGCCCCCAGTTATAGGCCAAAATATTTTTCCTAAAAATCGGATCCAATTCTTGGATTTGAAGTTGGCTTTTCAAACGATCCAATTCGGACACTGGCAAATCTGTTTTATTCAGGACAATTCCTTCTCTTATCTCAGGGTCAAGCCCTTGTGTTACTTCTTCAATAATGGAAATGATTTGGTCAATTGTCAATAATTCCATTGTCAACCTCCGACTATAAATAGTCCATTTTCTAGGCAAACTAGCTAGTTCGGGTCTTCTTTTTTCTGATGAACATCCTTATCACAATTATACTACAAAGCTATCAAATAGGGATAAACTACCAGTATTTTCAGGATTTTTGATGAACAACTTCCGAATTAAAACAAAAACCATTCCTCAAAGGGAACAGCTTTTTCACTTATAATTAAAGGTTTCTCCAGCCAACTTATCAGCTGAAGCTTAGAAAAGAGGCTATAAAACTTATGGGCTAGATTGAGCAAGATTGGGAGATTGAGCTCGCGTTTGTTTTTTCCGATAGTCTTAACAATCTTTTGAGCGACAGCATCTGGTTCAAGTAGGAAGCGGTCGACCGATTTGAGGTAGGTCCCATCTGGGTCTGCCTGGTCAAAAAATCCTGTACGGATAGGTCCTGGATTGACCGTCGTTACATAAACATCATAGGCATAAGTTCGAGGCGTAGCGCATTTGAAAAACCAATAGCCGCAAACTTGGTCGCCGAGTAAAGACTGGACTTGCCAGTAGCTATCAGACCTGCCATGCTGACGATGTTGATGATATGCCCTTTTCGGATTTTCTTCATACGAGAAGCAACCAAACGAGATAGATTCATCAAAGCAAGGTATTAACCTCAAACATTTTGATGAATGTCTTGAACAGAAATCTTGTCAAAAATCTTCAAAAATCCCATATCCAGCGTTGTTAATCAAGACATCAATCTTGCCATAACGCTGATAGAGTTCAGCAACTAGTTCTTCTAGGGGCTTGAGCGTCGGTAATATCAATTTCAATCAATTCTGCCTGAGGATGATTTCCGTATAGTTGAGCTAATTTTTCCTTATTTCTACCTAGCAAAAATGAGTTGATCTTTGAGGCAAAGAGTTTGACCATTTTCTTGGGCTAGACCTCCACTAGCACCTGTAATAGAATAGTGAGACATACTTTTTCCTTTCTCGAGATTCTAGATTTCACTTCTTTCCAAGTCTTTGACCACATGGACATTTTCAAAAATCGTTGCCGCATCTTTCTTAAGCTGGCTAATGTCCTTTGAAAGAAAACGGGCGCTGATATGGTTGAGCAAGAGTCGTTTTGTCTCCGCTTCTGTCGCTACTGGGCAGCCTGCATATTGGTTGAGTGGCCATGATTACGAGCGATTTTCTCATCACCTTTACCATAGTGGACTCATGGACAAGAACATCTGCATTGACAGCCAGACGCACACTGGCATTGGTTTTTCGAGTGTCACCTAAGATAGTGATAATCTTACCAGGTCGTGGAGCTGAGATGTAGTTGCTGCCTTGATCTCGGTGCCGTCTTCTAGGTTCACATCCTGCCCGTTTTTGATTTTTACCAAAAAGCGGTCCAAATGGTACGCCGGCAGCCTTGAGCTTTTTCAGCATCCAGAGTGCCTTCTAGGTCCTTTTTGCATGATACGATAGCCGACACAGAAAATAGTGTGATCCAACTCTTCCGCATATACTGTAATTTATTCTGTTTCAAGAATTTTCCCAAGAGAAGCTTTGGTCAAATTCATGGAAAATGAATCTTATAGGGCAGGCGTGAACCCTGACACACGTAGACTGGTCAAGACAAAGATTTGATGCCTTTGGGACCATAGATTTCTAAATCTGTCTGCTCTTCATTGGCTTGAAAAGGCACGACTAGAAAGAAATCTGGCAAACCAAAGATATGGTCTCCATGTAAGTGGGTAATAAAGATTTTGCTGACCTTACGTGGTCGAATCAGTGAGTTTCCAGAATGCGATTTTGCGTTCCTTCTCCACAGTCAAAAAGCCAAACTTCGTTAATCTCGTCCAAGAGTTTCAGAGCGAGACTGGAAACGTTGCGGGCTTTTAGAGGCTGACCAGCCCCGTTCCTAAAATTGAATATCCATTCGATACTTTCTAATTAATCAAAATATAACATAGCAGTGCGGTTTTTCCGAGCGGTAATAAAACTTGCCAGAGAAAGATTTAGCTTCTTGTAGCAAATCCTCTTGGCTGTATCCTTTGAGACGCTTGCGACCATCTGCCAAATTTTCCAAATCTGTCAAGGCTGTGAGATTTTCCACGCTAACAACTTCTTCGTCTCCGATAGCCTTCATGTAGATGTTGCCAGACTCCTCAAAAACGAGCTGATGAGGGAAAAATTTGCGCTAATCTCAAAGAGTAATTCATCCGTAATGACTTCCTCAGCTTCTGATGCGACCAAGACCTTCTTTCGTAGCAAAAGTCCAAAGGTTTACCAGATAGATTGAGGCGAATAAAGGCTTGCTTTTCTACAGTGAAACTTGGATCAGCATTATAAAGATTCAGTTCCCTGACTCGAATTCAACGCAAAAATAATCTGTCTGCAGCTTGAGGACTCTTCTTTTTGGTAGAGTTCGGCAAGTAGGCATTCACTACGCTGGGAGGAGGTGTATGAGAGCTAGTTGTTCTGGTCAGATCTACCAGCTAAAAGCTGATCCTAGATAGACCTTGTCCAGACTCTGTATATCCACCATACTTGAGAGCTAATGTTTTGATATCAGTCATAAAATTCTCTAATCTCCATTTGTTTTCTCTGCATGTAGACCCTGATGACCTCACCAGTCATCTTGGTAGTCACGTTCTTTCTAGAATCATAAGCACTCTTCAAATCATGAATCTTGTAAGATTTAGAAAAAGGCACCGCTCAGAGTAAATGCTTCAAAAATTTCCTTAATTTTACCTAGCAATAAAGTCTGCAACTGTTCTCGACTATCTTTGAGACTTTGCCGAAATCAGAGCGTATAGGCATTTGAGTAAAGCGTAAAGTCCTCCACCAAATCTGCTTTATTATAAAGGGTTAAGCGAGGAATATCCTCCATGTCCAAGTCTTTCATGATAGAGAGGACTGTTTTTCATGTTCCTCGTGATAAGGATTGCAGTATCGATGACATAGACCAAGAGATCTACATGCTTGCTTTCTTCTAGAGTAGACTTGAAACTGGACACCAACTCTGTTGGTAAATCTTGGATAAAACCAACGGTATCTGTCAAGGTTACCTGTAGATTCCTCCCAGATGGATGCTCTAGTCGTCGCATCCAGAGTCGCAAAAAGCTCATCTGCTTCATACTGGGTCTTACTGGTCAAAGGTGTTCATAATGGTCGACTTTCCAGCATTGTATAACCAATCAAAGCCAATCTTAAAAGGTGCTTGACTCGAGACGTTTTTCTCGAACTGTCGCTCGATTTTTCTCAACGACCTTGAGTTGGCGTTCGATATCTGTAATCTGGTTGCGAACGCTACGACGGTTAAGCTCCAGCTGACTCTCACCCTGGACCACGGAACCAATTTCCCCTGCCTGACGGCTGAGCATAATCCCCTGACCAACCAAACGAGGGCAAGAGATACTTGAGTTGTGCAAGATGAACTTGTAGCTTACCTTCATGGCTTCCGGGCTCTCATAGCAAAGATATCAAATATCAACCATGGGTCAATGACCTTAACACCAACACTTCCTCTAAATTGACATTTTGTCGAGGTGTCAGACGGTTATTGACGATGACTGTCGTGATTTCTTCTGCGTCCACCATTTTGAGCTATTTCTTCCAACACCAGTTCCGACATAAAGGTCTGTGAGTCGTATTTTTCACGTTTTTGTCTGTAGCTATCGACTACGACTGCACCAGCTGTCTTAGCTAGACTAGCCAGCTCTTCCATGGAAGGTCAAGTATCCATGCCCTGAGTTCAACACCAATGAGCAGGACTCGCTCTCTTTTTCTCCGTTTCAATCATTTAAAATCTCCTCAATCTGGCTTTAAAAATACGGTCTTTTTACCAGATTCTCTATCTGATAAAAGGTCACCTCATGCGATTGCGGAACCAGGTTAGCTGGCGCTTGGCAAATCGGCGAGTCGCCTGTTTTGAGACTATCGCTGGCCTCCTCCAAACTTGCTCTCCTCGAAAATAGGAAGAGTTCCTTGTAACCAATCCCTGTAGCACCTGCACATCTGGATAATGGTCAAACGAGCCACTTAGCTTCATCCAGTCCAGCTTCAAACATCAGTCCACATGATGGTTAGATCGTCCATAGATTGACTTCGCTCATCATCCAAGCAAATAATCAGCGGATCATAAACTTTCTTGATTTTCCAAAGTCTTGACCAAAATGAAACTCTCTAAGGCATGCATGGCGACGACGATTAAACTGAGAACTTTCAAGACCTGCTTGCTCAGAGTTGAGCTCTACCTCATCTGAAAAAGGCTCTAGAACTAGCACGATAAGCCATCCTCATGTGAGTCTCCCCCACCTAGATGATATCCTTCTAGAGACTCTGGATATAAAGTCCTGTCCACCAGCAATAATAGCAAGCTTTACCTCGACTTTGAATATCCTCGATGGCTACTTTGGCTTTCTGAAACAAAATCATAAAAGCCGAGTAAGACTCAGTCACATCTCATCAATCAAATGATGAGGACAGTTGCCCTGCTCTCGGACTAGCCTCTGGCAGTCCCAATATCTAGTCCTCGGTAGACTTGTTACATCTCCACTGACTACTTCTCCATTAAATCGCTGAGACAACTTCAATGGCAGTGCTGATCTTCCAACAGCTGTTGGACAACAATCACAATTATTTTTGTTTTCATCGTTTTTCCTTGAAAAATTCCCATTTTTCGTTACTAATATTATATCACCAAAAATGGACAGGAGAAAATGCTATATCTTGAGCTATTTCCGTCTGATTTATAATAAGGAGGAGACCTCATGGCAAGGGATTTGCTAAAGGTCTCGTAACAGGTGTTGCAGGAACTGTTGCATGCGTTGCAGGGTGCAGTATACGCATTCAAAAAGAAAGTGATTGGACCAGAAGAACAGCAGCTTTCATCGAAGAAAAACCGCAATAAAAGCAGCGCTCGCCGTCGGTATCACGTTAAGAAACAAAAGAAGTTGGGTTTATTGTTCCAATTTCTTTTTCTATTCTTTTCATAATCGAAATGAAAGAGTCAAAGCATAGGGGAGCTAGTGCAAACCAGCACGAAACGTCGGACTGAGTAGCTGCATATGCTGACGGTGACGTGACGTTTGAAGAGATTTTCGAAGAGTATTAAATAGCTAGGTCAAACTTCAACTGTGGCTTCACAGTGATCATAGTCAACCAACTCAAAATCTTCTGCTTTAATATCAGCAAAGAAAGTTTGGTCTATGTCTGGTACATTCAAGACCAAACGTGGTTGGTACGTGAAGGTTCACGTTACGAGCAATTCTGAGCTTGTTCAAATTGATTATCATAGATATGAAGGTTATTGATAAAAGTAGAAGAATTTTCCAACCTTCCATCAGTGCTTTGGCAATCATCATTTTGAAGAGCCACGTATGCATGGCATTAATGTGATGAGCCACCAGCATATCGTTAGAGCACATGGGTCAAGGTCGCATCCAGATAGATTTCATCTACCATCTTGAACATCAAACATAGTCTGAAAAGGCACATGCAGAAAGACCATCTGTTTCTTCAAAAGGCTGTAGTAATCCCAGAGAGAGATGATATTACGACGGTTCCAAGGATTAGCTTCCAACTGCTTTGAGGATTTTGTTGATGATCAGTGCTTCTTAACAACAGCCCCATAACGCTCACCCTGATTGTCCCTCGTATTCCACTTCCCAGTCATTCCAGTAGTGAACATTGTACTTGTCTGAGAACCTAGAACTATTAGACTGGTCTTGATAGATCCAAGAGCCTTTCTTTTGATAGCTGATTTGATAGCAATTGGACGCAAGGTCGTGATTGGAAAATTCACCCTTAGACAAATCATACTCGCAAAGACCTGTGATGTACTTGAGTTAGCTACTGTTCCATCCTTATACTTGGGACGAGCTTGTTCTGAAAAAGACCCCTTCATTGAGAATTCGCTCAATAGTGCTTTTAAAAATCTTATCTGTTTTGTCATTTCACTCTCACCTCAACTTTATTGTCTTATAGTATAGCATAAAGAAAAGAAAGAAAGAATCCTCATGAGATGATGATTTTTCTCCTTCTTTCACTTCATTACAAAGAAGATGCTGCTCCGACACTCCGGCATCATTTCCTAGGTTGCAAGAGCACTGTGGTGGTTGTGCGAACTTTGGAGAATGATTTTCATCATAAACCTTTTGTACGCCTTGGAAGGAATTCTCCGGCGGCTGACACACCACCACCGATAACGATTGTTGATGGGTTTTAGGATTGAACCGTGCGGCATCATGCAATGCAAGTAACGTGAAGTTACGGGTAAACTGATCAAGGCAAGGTCGTCTTCTTTTGCCAGGTCAAAGACAGTTTAGATGATTGCTTCTCAGATCGTCAATCAAGCGTTTGGCGTCTGCATCGCCTTCCTGCTCATCTGCGTAACGACGAGTCAAGTTGGACAATCCCTGTTGCTGAAGCGACTGTCTCGGAGAAGCTTTTCACACAGGTACATGCGATTGGTTGGTCAAAAGTCAGTGATATGACCAAGCTCACCAGCAGCAACTGCAACACCGTGGAGCAATGACTTCTGCTACCGCCACCCCACGGTACCAGTGTCATCAAAGACAACGTCTGGTTGGTTTTCGCGCCCATCCAGCGTTCAAAAGCACTACGTTAGCATCATTGTCTGATGAGGCTTTCCATCTTTTTCTTTTTGATCGGTTGAAGAGTTTCAGTTAAGGCTGTAGGCTCGATAACAGTTCCCTTTTTCACGGTCAACAACACCAGGTGAACTTCCAATGAAAAATCTGCATGAACAATCCAAATGAAGCCCAATCGATGTTGGATCGATTCAATCATATCGTCTACGATATGGCTTCCTTCATCCAAAATGTTGGTCTTGATGAACCATTTTTCTTTAGTTTCTCCTTCCAGCGTTAAAATAGCAAACTTGATGATGTCCGCAAGGTCAATCCCAATAATCTTTTGACTCATATTATTCTCCCTTTATGATAATATCAACTTCCACTATTATTTTATCAACTTATTTCAGCAATTCAAGAAAACTCAGTTATTTCTTACAAACTCTTTTGGTTTAACCCTATTCAGAACATAGAGGTCCATCAGAATAATCTGAAGCTGAGATTTGGAATCAGTTGTCTGAGACCTTTCATGACTTTAGATTTGAGGCTTTATCCTGGCTACCACAGATTAACATAGTTGGATAGGGACAATTCCCTGCAACCTCTCTTAAATCAAGTGCTTTTTAATTCTTTCAGATACTCCAACTAAAAGCGATCTGCTCCTGTATCTCAAATATCCTTTTTGGGGTAGCTTTAGATATCGAGATTGAATATAGAGTATCGCTCACTAATTTCAATGGACAACTGACAAACCAAAGGCCTGAAGATTTGGCAAATCGTAACTTGACAATTCTAATACAAGGCAGCTAAGGACAAGCCGACTAAAGACAAAAGGTTCTGTCTCCTCTGACAAGTGCTGATAAATGCGCCCTTAGCTCTTGCAGGTCTCAGCTCCGGAAGGAAATAACCTCTGGAGTTCAGAGCGATAATCTGCCAGCTAAACTCTGAACTTCCTTCCAACTATCTGCTGACTGTCCCAAACCGTGTAAAATATTAGTTTCATTTAGTTCTCCTTTACAGACAACTCATACAAACTCCTCTAACTGCATTGCAGCATAAATGACTTCTGCTTGTGCCAGATCTTGCTACTGGTCAGACCTTCTCTTCTACCTGCCCTTCTCAAGTAAATGTGACGATAAATCCCTGGTAAAAGACCAAAGGGTGCTAGGTGGGTATAGAGCTTGCCATTCATTTTTAAGACCAGATTCCCAATAGAGGTTTTCAAGCAATTTTTCCATCAGCAGTGTGATAAATGATTTCTGCTCTCCCACTGTCAAATGTGGTCGGTGTGTCGTCTTAAAAAGTAGGTAAAAAAGGCCTGCTGCAAATCAGCCTCCCTGTTACAAAGTTCGGCCTGACAGAGCTAGAGCTAAGTGGCGTTAATATTTGTCGTTCGATTTTCAGTCTCTCAGACTTGCTGAGACTGATTCGCAAACGGTAGTCTTGATGAAAGGTCACAAGACTGGCACTCTTTCTCTATCTCTTTGTCTCAGAACTTCTGGTCAAATGGAAAGGCAAAAGTAACGACTAGCCTTTTGTAGTCTTTCCAGATGTTGATTTTCAAAAGAGCAAAGTTTTTGGCTAATTTTCCCTGTCGTAATCAATTGAAAACGAGGCTGTTTTACGATAGAGAACTGCCGCTTTTTGATGGACTTCACGGTATTCTGACTCCCAAGTACTATCCCAAGTGATGCCTCACCGACTCCATAGATGGCTTGTCCTCGATGCAGTTGAATGGTTCGAATAGCCACATTGAAAAATCTGTCGTCCGTGGGAAGTAGAGGCCAACGTCCACAGTGACCTCTTCGCTTGTGGTCTCAAGTCCTGATAATTTTCCATGGTCGCTATCTTGGGACTCCTGTAGATGAGCCACGCTGGAAAAGTGAGCGGAAAAATTTCAACCAAAGTCCATCCGATCGTAACTGACTCTTGATAGTCGAAGTCATCTGCCAAACCGTTGAATACTGCTCCACTTGGCATAAACGTTCCACATGCTCTTTACCTACTTCAAACACGATTCATGTCATTTGACGCAAGAGATCCACTATCATCATATTTTCTGAACGATTTTTGGGATCCTGTTCCAACCAAAGCCGCTCTTTCAAGTCTTCAGCATCAGTCAGACCACGTTTGAGTCGTCCCTTCATAGGGACGAGTGTCAACTCAGACCATTTTGCTCAGAGTTCTGGACTCATGGAAATCACCGCCATGTCGTGCATGTTCCTTTACATGCGTTTGTAGCCTGCCTCCTGCTCTACAACCATACGTTGTAGATCGCAAAGAGTTGGCAGACAACTCCTGCTCGAGAGTTTGAACTGACATAGTTGACCTGATGAGTGTCGCCTGCGTAGTGATGGTGAGATCGGCAATGGCCTTTTCGTCGTCCTCTGCGGAGATGTTACTTCCTGCCAGTTTGGCGCAAAAGCTCCACGTCCTCGTAAGTCGAGGAGACTGATCCTACACTATCGTAGACCGGTAAATACAGTGAAGTACTCTCCCAGTAAACAGGGACGTGTGTACCGCCAACTTGCTCTCTCAAAAGCTGGCGCAGCCTCATCGCTGACGCAACCCACCACACCAAGCTCCTGCTCTTGGCCAGCTTTCCTTGTGCTCGCTGAGTCATGCGCTTCTGCTAAATCTCTGGTTTTTAACTGCTGATAGGCTGGGTAAAGGTGTATCGCTCGCCCAAGTCCTAAAATCAATCACTGTTTTCTCTGCATATCCTTAGTATACCATAAAAGTAGTCAACAGAGAATCCGGCTA
>BNJU01002169.1_pt1 | contig 55762 bp, 62 predicted proteins | sample 8539281 | NCBI WGS metagenome assembly BNJU01 (sample SAMD00202456, study PRJDB9452) | human saliva metagenome | isolation source: human saliva | place: Japan
CGCAGCGTTTGCCTAGCAGCTCACCTTTCTGATCGAGGTCACTCTTGTAGTAGAAGAAGTCTACCATCATTTTTCTCGTGTCTTCTGGGTATCGACCTTGGCTGCGAGTTTGGTCGCAAACTTTGTCTCCCTCAATATTTTCGGTCAAACACCTGTATTAAATATGCCAGATCATATTCCCCATATCGATTTATCCAGCTATTGGATTTTCTTAGTCATGGGAATTTTTCTGGGCCTAACTGGTTATTTCTATGAAGTTGCTGTTTTAAATATTGGTCGGCTATATCAAAAGCTTGGTAGCTGTTTCAAGGTGACTGCTCCTTACTATCCACTCTTTGCCTTTCTTTTGATCCTACCGATCGGTTATTATTTCCCTCACTTATTAGGTGGTGGAAATCAGTTGGTTTTGAACTTAGCGCATGTCCCTCTTAGTATCCAGATGCTGATCTTCTATTTTGCGATACGATTTATTTGGAGCATGATTAGTTACGGTAGTGGTCTTCCTGGTGGCATCTTTCTTCCGATTCTAGCTCTTGGATCTGTTTTAGGAGCCTTGGTTGCGGCTGTTTTATTAAAGTTTGGTCTCATACATTCTAATCAACTTCCCTTGTTTGTCATTTTAGGAATGAGTGGTTATTTCAGTGCCATTTCAAAAGCGCCCTTGACAGCCATGATTCTAGTGACTGAAATGGTAGGAGATATACGAACCTTGATGCCGATTGGCTTGGTGACTTTGACAGCTTACATTACTATGGATCTGCTAAAAGGGGCCCCTGTCTACGAGGCTATGCTGGAACAATTGATGCCTGAGGTGACCAGCGGTTCAGATGTCTTAACCCTGATCGAAATTCCAGTATCAGAGAAAATAGCAGGCCGACAGGTTCGAGATTTAGATCTACCGAGAGACCTCCTAATCACAACTCATCAGCATAATGGAAAAAACAGTACGGTGCATGGTAGTACCCGCCTCTATCTAGGAGATAGCATCTACCTCGTGGTAAAAGAGACAGATATCGGCCGGGTGAAAGAATTACTCTCTAATTCATTTTTATTAAAGTTTTTCTGACAATTATTGAAAAATGAGAAAATCTTTGCTATAATAGACCACGTAAAAAAAGTATCCAGGAGAAATTCTCATGAAAAAACTTGCAGTAGCACTCTTATCAGTCGCTTTATTAGCAGGCTGTGCTAATACATCTTCAAAAAATACAACTACAAATAGTTCCTCTTCGACAGTGAAATTGTCAAAAGAGGACCAAAAAGCCTTGGACCAGGCGACAAGTGAATACAAGGAGTTTGTGCAAGGACAAATTGATCAGTTGTTAAAAGATACAGAGGAATTTCAAAGAGTCCTAAAAAGTGGTGATTTAGAAGAAGCTAAGAAGGTCTATCCTTTGATTCGGATGTCTTATGAACGCTCTGAACCAATCGCTGAAAGCTTTGGGGAGTCTGATGTCAAGATTGACTTCCGTTTGGTTGACTATGTCGATGAAAACAAATCAGAAGAAGGATGGTCAGGCTTCCACCGTATCGAACGCATCCTCTGGGAACAAAATACAACCGAAGGCACTGAAAAATATGCGGAGCAATTGGTAAATGATATCAAAGAGTTGAAAGCTAAGATTGCGACAGTAGAAGTGACGCCAGATTTGATGTTGACAGGTGCGGTTGACCTCTTAAATGAAGTGGCGACACAAAAGATCACTGGGGAAGAAGAAATTTTCTCTCATACAGATCTCTATGACTTCCGGGCCAATATCGAAGGGGCTGAGAAGATTTTTGCACTCTTCAAACCTCTCATTGAGAAAAAGGATGCCAAACTAGTGAAAACCCTTGAAACAGAATTCAAGGCGGTGAATGACTTGTTAGACAAACATATGACGGATGATTCCAACTATAAATCATATACAGACCTAACAGAAGAAGATACCAAAGAACTAGCAGAAGCAGTTACAAAATTGGGAGAACCACTCTCTCAAATGGGAATCATTTTAAACGGTAAATAACAATGACAAAAGACGAAAAATTTTTTGAAAAGAAGATGGATCGTCGCGAATTTCTGAAAAAAGCAGGTATTGGGGGAGCAGGCTTAGCACTTGGTCTATCCGGTGCTTCTGCTTTTTTCGCTAATAAGGAGCAAGGCTCCAAAAATATCGCAGACGGTCAAGAAGAAATTAGCTTTTACGGCAAGCATCAGGCTGGAATTACCACCCCCATGCAGAAGAATATCTATTTTGTGGTGCTCGATCTCCGGACGACAGATAAAAACGAATTGATTCAGTTGTTTAAAGACTGGACAGATTATAGCCAGAAATTAGTCAATGGAGAACTGGTCAAAAAAGATGGATCCAACGCTCTCTTGCCTCCAAGTGATACTGGGGAAACAGTCGGACTAAATCCTTACCGCCTCACCCTAACCTTTGGTGTTTCGGCTAGCTTTTTGACCAAACTAGGCCTTGAAAAGAAACGTCCCAAACTCTTCCGGGATCTGCCAGCTTTTCCTAAGGAACAGTTGAGAGAGCAGTATACGGGTGGTGATATCGTTATCCAAGCATGTGCAGATGATGAGCAGGTGGCCTTTCATGCTGTCCGCAATCTGATTCGTAAAGGACGCAATAAGGTGACCATGAAGTGGAGCCAATCAGGATTCGCTGCTATTGGGGATCGCATGGAAACGCCCCGGAACCTCTTTGGCTTCAAAGATGGAACTGCCAATGTCACGACAGAGAAATATTTCGATAAGGTCGTCTGGGCTGATAGTCAAGACTGGATGAAAAACGGCCTCTTACATGGCTGTACGCCGGATTATCATGCATTTAGAGACCTGGGATCGTACCAACCTGCAGGAGCAAGAAAACACTTTTGGACGCTATAAAGAAAGTGGCGCACCATTTGGAAAGAAAAACGAGTTTGACGAAGTGGACCTCTCCCTTTTACCAGTTGACTCACATGTCCGTTTGGCTAAAGAAGTGGATCTGCCAATTTTGCGACGCTCTTATTCATACTCTGATGGGATTGATCCGAAAACGGGGCAGTTTGATGCAGGATTGCTATTTATTGCCTTTCAAAAGGATCCAGACCGCTTTGTGAAAATCCAAACCAATCTTGGGGCAGACGATAAGATGAATGAATATGTGACCCATATTGGCAGTGGCCTCTTTGCCTGCTTCGGAGGTGTGAAGGAAGGAGGGTACATTGGTCAAGACTTATTTGAATAAATTGTTAGTCGTCCTAGTAGCCTGTCTCTTTTTCATCGTGACTCCTGTTCAGGCCGAATCCTATAGTGATCTCTTTATCAAAATCACTGATGCAACGACAGCAGTTCGGGATAAGGACCAAGAAAAGGCTCACACTCTGGTCGCAGAGATAAAAGAGGAGTTTCTAAAGAAGGCCAATCATGATTCCAAGGCAGAAAAGAAGTCCAGAAGAGTCTGGACTTGAAAGGAGAGATCACAGAAAAGCAGTTGGTGACCGTCTCCACTTCCTTGCTAGCCTTTGAAAAAGAGCAAAATCCAGTCGATCTGGATGCTGAAAAAGAGAAGCTAGAAACTCGCTTGCAACCTTACTTTGAGAAGCTTCAAGAGGCGATCACAGCAAAGGATCTCCAGGCGACACGAAAGGCTTATGCTGATTTAAACAACACCTGGACTCGGAATGAAGCCGTAGTCAGAGACCATAGTACTGCTTACTATGGAAAGGTAGAAACAGCTATCTCCTTCTTGAGAAGTGCCATCGAAACAGAGCCTACAAACTTTGACTCCATCCAATCTTCGTACAACGACTTAAAGAATGTACTGGATCAATTTATCAGTGGGGAAAAGATTGAGGAGACAAGCTCTAATCTGACTCTTTCAGACGGGATTAAGCTCCTCAAGAAAGCTCTAAACCTCTTTCAAGCCAATGACACTAGCCAAGCTAGTCAAGTCATGAAGGAGTTCATTACCATTTGGCCAACGATCGAAGGAGATGTCAGCACGACCAATCCTAGTCTCTATACGCGGGTAGAAAGTCAAAGTCCAGTTATTATGGTCAAGGGGAAGGAAAGCAAGTACCAAAAGCAACTGGAAGCTCTGATTAGTGATCTATCAGCTATTGATACCACCGCCTCCTATTCGGCGGTTGACTCTATGTTGATCCTCTTACGCGAGGGAGTCGAAGCGCTATTGATTGTCATGGCTTTGGTGACAGTTCTCAAGTCAGCTAAATTGGTCAAAGGATTGAAATGGGTTTATGCAGGTGCTCTTCTAGGTATCCTGGCCAGTGCAGCCATTGCAGTAGCTCTTCAATTCTTATTCCCGGCTGTGACCTCGGCTTCAAACCGCGAGGTGATTGAAGGAGCAGTAGGGATCATTGCAGTAGGCATGATGATTGTCATTGGGATTTGGCTACATCGCAAGTCCTCCGTTCAAAAATGGAACCAATTCATGGAAAGTCAGATGAAGGCTGTGACAGCAACTGGCAGTTTCATTTCTATGTTTGCCCTCAGTTTCTTAGCTGTCTTCCGTGAGGGGGCTGAGACGATCCTTTTCTATGTGGGGATCCTCCCTCGTATTCGCTCCTTTGATTTCTTCCTAGGGATCGGCTTGGCACTTGCAGTTTTAGCCATTCTTGCTATTCTCATGACCAAGGCAAGTCGTCTGGTCAAGCCACATAAGATTTTCTTCATCCTGACTTGGATGATCTATGCCCTGGCCTTTAAGATGCTAGGGGTGAGCTTGCACGCGCTCCAATTAACCAACATGCTTCCCAATCATATTTTGAGTAATTTCCCGACAATCGATTGGGCGGGGATCTATCCGAGCTGGGAAGTTCTTGCTTGCCAAGTTCTATTCGTTCTTATTGTCGGGATTGTAACGGTGAAGCAGCATGAAAAATGAAGATAGAAGGCTCACTATTGTAGAGCATTTAAGCGAGTTTAGACGACGCTTCATCGCTTGTATCCTTTGTTTTTTCCTTGTCTTTTGTGGAGCCCTCTTGTTTTCTGATCAGCTTTATGCCTTTTTGACGGCTGGATTTCGAGAGAAACTCTTGGTCCTTGGCCCTAATGACATTTTAAGCATCTACCTTCAGTTGGCGAGCTTAATGGCCTTTACCATCACCCTGCCCTTCACCCTCTTTCAAGTCTGGCAATTTGTTAAACCAGCTTTGAGAAAGGGAGAAGCAGGAGCCATTCTGCTCTATGTGCCGGCCAGTTTGATTTGTTTCTTGCTAGGCTTACTCTTCGGCTATTATCTGGTTAGTCCAGCTATTCTCGAGGTGCTCTTGAAGTTGGGACAAGGCCAGTTTACCATCCAGTTAACGGCACAGAACTACTTGGCCTTCATCTTTCATACGACAGTACCTTTGGGTGTCTTGTTTGAATTGCCGGTCCTTGTAGCCTTTTTGACCTCGATTCATATCTTAACGCCAGACTGGTTAAGGCGCTATCGTCGAATAGCCTACTTTCTATTGCTGGTACTGGCAGTCGTCCTGACGCCAGCTGATTTTATCAGTGATTTAGCAATGACCGTGCCTCTGATCTTGCTTTACGAAGTAAGTCTGGGCATCAGTCGCATCATCTATAACCGTATACAAAAAAGGAGATAAATATGGGAATTTTACGTGATATCGGAGCACCAGGACTGATTATTATCATCCTGGGAGCCCTCTTAATCTTTGGACCAAAGCGTTTGCCTGAGTTAGGACACTCGCTTGGGAAAATGTTCTCTGAATTCAAGTCAGCCGTCAACAATGGTGTCGCTGACAAAGAAGAGGACAAAGAAAAGACTGGTAAGACTGAAGAATAATAGCTTACCTTTCATGATAATTTCTGACAGAACTATCTTTTGTTCTTCATTTTCAATAATAGCAAAAGCAGGAGTAGATCGTTAAAACGATATCTGAGTAAGAATCCTGCTTTTTGTTATTATTGAACCGTCTGAAAATTTTTGTAAATTACAAATTGAAAACAAATCAACTTTTGATAGCGTTTTCCTTGAATCTAAAATTGGCCAGGAGTATAATAGAGGTTGGAAAAAGTACATTAAAAAGGAGTGTGTCATGATGATCATTAGTGTGATTTTTGCTGTAGCTTACTTTTTGTTGGTTGCCCTTGTTGCGGCTCTTGTTTTCCGAGCGGTAGGAAAAATATTTGAGCTCTTCGATGGCTATCTGATGTACCATTAAGAGATAAACAAGCCCACTCACTATGAGTGGTTTTTTACTATAGGACGGAGATAATTATGAAAACAGAATATGAAAAGATGATTGCTGGTGAGTTTTACAGTCCCATGGATCCAGAATTGAGAAAGTTGGCACAAGAAGCTCGGGCCAAGCAATTTGCCTTTAACCAAGAAGCAGACGGTGAGAAGCGGAGTCAACTCATAAAAAGTTGGTTCGGATCCACTGGAGAAAATCTATCCTTGCACCCCTTCTTGGCTTGTGATTATGGGATCAATATCCATTTGGGAGAGAACTTTTATGCCAACTGGAACCTAACCATGCTGGATGTCTGCCCAATCAGGATCGGAAAGAATGCCATGATCGGTCCCAATTGCCAATTTCTTACCCCTCTCCATCCGCTAGATCCGCATGAACGGAATTCAGGAAAGGAATATGGAGCTCCAATAACGATTGGAGATAACTTCTGGGCGGGTGGTGGAGCTATCATCCTTCCAGGCGTGACCTTAGGTGATAATGTCGTCGTTGGAGCAGGAGCAGTGGTGACAAAATCCTTCGGGGATAACGTAGTTCTAGCTGGTAATCCTGCCAGAATCATTAAGGAAATAGAGGTGAAAGAGTGAAGTTTTACTTTATGGGAGGACTCGGAAGTAACGAAAATCATATAAGCGAATTTGCTTCCTGCTTTCTTTTCCCCATCACCTATCTAGATCCCTATAAGCTGAAACTGAAATCTCCTAAAGATTTACTAGACTGGTTTGAAGCCTGTGCCGATTCTAATGAAAAGACTTGTATCATTGCCCATTCACTGGGTGGAGATTTGGCGCGATACCTAGCATCCAATATGCCTCAAATTACCTACCTGGTTCTACTAGATGGTGGCTATCTTGACATGGACCAGGTCTTACCACTAGAGCAGGAAAACGAAGAGACACTCGCCTATCTCAAGCAACAGGTATTTCCATCTCTAGAGGAAGCTGTTGCAAGTGAACTTGGAGACACTGACAATTCTTCGCCAGAAACTATAAAGGCCATCCAATCCAGTTATCGTTGGAATCCTGAACTCCATCATTATGAACTGGATTTGGATCCACAAGCTGTTCTTTCCTTGTTAAGACTCAGACGGGAGCTCCGATCTTTTCAAGCTCCACTAACGGATACCAAGGCCTTGTTCATCGGTCCTAAATACGAAGAAGAGCCTGAATGGAGAGCTAGAGCACTTGAAAATTTAGATCCTTCTATCAAGAAGGTGCTCTTAAAGGATCTAGGCCATGATTTTTATACAGCAGTTCCTAATCTTGTCATCAAAGAAATCATCAATTGGCTTCAGATTTGTTCATAAATAACTCATATATAGAAGTTGCTCTAACTAATCGTCTAGTAATTTCCGAACATTATTTATATAATCAGCATTCTATTTGAATCGGCTCCGTATCTTTGCTATAATCTTGAATGGAAACGTCGGAAGGCGTAGTGATGACTCATCACGATTTAAAATTTAGAAACGAGATTTCAAACCCGTATGTTAAACGAATTTCCAATCTTTGATTACGAAGATATTCAATTAATCCCTAACAAGTGTATTATCAAAAGTCGTGCAGAAGCTGACACGACCGTTCAGTTTGGTAAGCACACCTTCAAGCTACCAGTCGTACCTGCCAACATGCAGACCATCCTGGATGAAGATGTAGCCGAGCAACTGGCTAAAGGGGGCTATTTTTACATTATGCACCGCTTTGACGAAGCTGGTCGCATTCCCTTTATCAAACGGATGCACGATCAGGGCTTGATTGCTTCCATCTCAGTTGGAGTAAAAGACTATGAGTACGATTTTGTCACTCAACTCAAGGACGATGCACCTGAATACATCACCATCGATATCGCTCACGGTCACTCAGATAGTGTGATCCAAATGATCCAGCATATCAAGAAGGAATTGCCAGATACCTTTGTTATCGCAGGAAATGTCGGAACTCCAGAGGCCGTTCGTGAGTTGGAAAACGCTGGAGCAGATGCTACCAAGGTTGGAATTGGACCTGGCAAGGTCTGCATCACAAAAGTGAAGACTGGCTTTGGTACTGGTGGTTGGCAATTGGCAGCCCTTCGTTGGTGTTCAAAAGCAGCTCGCAAACCCATTATTGCCGATGGTGGCATTCGGACCCATGGAGATATTGCTAAATCCATTCGTTTTGGTGCCAGCATGGTCATGATTGGCTCTCTCTTTGCAGGTCACATTGAAAGCCCAGGGAAAACCGTTGAAGTAGATGGGGAATCCTTTAAGGAGTATTATGGATCTGCTTCCGAGTACCAAAAAGGGGCCTATAAAAATGTTGAAGGCAAGAAAATCCTCCTACCAGCCAAAGGTCATCTGCAAGATACCTTGACAGAGATGGAGCAAGACTTGCAAAGTTCTATTTCCTATGCTGGAGGACGCAAGGTTGCTGATCTCAAGCATGTCGATTATGTCATCGTAAAGAATTCTATCTGGAATGGTGACTCTCATTAAAACTACAATTACTTATTTATCTTGCGGATTGGCGCAAGGTCTCTACAAGGTGCCGGAACACCTAACAATAAGTAAGTCTTAGATTGATCCAGGGATACTTGGATTCTGTAGAGGCTTACTTGGTAAGTCTCTATTTTTTGTTCCAAACTGTTTAGGAGAAAACATGAAATTATTAGAAGAACGCATATTGAAAGACGGAAATGTCCTGGGAGAAAACATCCTCAAGGTCGATTCCTTCTTGACCCACCAAGTGGATTACCAGTTGATGAAAGAAATTGGGAAGGCTTTTGCGGAACGCTTTAAAGATGCTGGTTTGACCAAGGTTGTGACCATTGAAGCTTCCGGGATCGCTCCTGCCCTCTATGTGGCAGAAGCTTTGGAACTTCCCATGATCTTTGCCAAAAAAGCCAAGAATATTACCATGAATGAAGGGATTTTGACAGCAGAAGTCTATTCCTTTACCAAACAAGTGACCAGTACGGTTTCCATTGCTAGCAAGTTTTTAACACCTGATGATCGCGTCTTAATCGTCGATGACTTTCTAGCAAATGGCCAAGCAGCTAAAGGCTTGATCCAGATTATCGAACAAGCGGGTGCGAGTGTAGAAGCAGTCGGTATCGTCATCGAGAAATCCTTCCAAGATGGCCGTGGATTGCTAGAAGAACTCGGCTACCCAGTTGTTTCACTAGCTCGTTTGGACCGTTTTGAAAACGGTCAGGTTGTATTTAAGGAGGCAGACATCTAATGCAAAAACAAGAAAACCATTCACAGGCAGCCATTCTAGGCTTGCAGCACCTATTGGCTATGTATTCGGGCTCTATTTTAGTACCGATCATGATTGCAGGTGCTTTGGGTTATAATGCCCAGCAATTGACCTATCTCATCTCTACAGATATCTTTATGTGTGGGGTAGCCACCTTTTTGCAATTGCAATTAAACAAATACTTCGGGATTGGTCTTCCGGTCGTTCTTGGGGTAGCCTTCCAGTCTGTGGCACCTCTCAGCATGATTGGAGCTAGTCATGGTAGTGGGGCCATGTTTGGTGCCTTGATTGTTTCCGGGATTTATGTGGTTCTGGTCTCAGGTTTCTTCTCTAAAATCGCTAACCTTTTTCCCATCCATTGTGACGGGATCTGTCATTACGACCATTGGTTTGACATTGATTCCAGTAGCGATTGGGAATATGGGGAACAATGCTGAAGAACCAACAGTTCAAAGTCTGATCTTGGCCGTGATTACCATTCTCATCATTCTGGTGGTCAACATCTATACAACTGGCTTTATCAAATCCATCTCTATTTTTGATTGGGTTGATTGTTGGGACAGCCATCGCAGCTTCAATGGGCTTGGTGGACTTCGCACCTGTAGCACAAGCTCCAGTCGTTCACGTTCCAACACCATTCTTCTTTGGAGCCCCTAAGTTTGAAATTACTTCAATCGTCATGATGTGTATCATCGCAACTGTTTCCATGGTCGAATCGACTGGTGTCTATCTTGCTCTTTCAGATATTACAAAAGATCCAATTGATAGCACGCGCCTTCGTAATGGCTACCGTGCTGAAGGATTGGCCGTCCTTCTCGGTGGTATCTTCAACACCTTCCCATACACTGGATTCTCACAAAATGTCGGCTTGGTGAAATTGTCTGGTATCAAGACCCGTCTTCCAATCTACTACGCGGCTGGTTTCCTCGTTCTCCTTGGTCTCCTTCCTAAGTTTGGAGCTTTGGCGCAAATCATTCCAAGTCCAGTACTTGGTGGAGCTATGCTAGTCATGTTTGGTTTTGTGTCTATTCAAGGGATGCAGATCCTTGCGCGTGTTGATTTTGAGCACAATGAGCACAATTTCCTCATCGCAGCTGTATCGATCGCAGCAGGGGTAGGATTGAACAACAGCACCCTCTTTAATGGCCTACCAAGTGCCTTTAAAATGTTCTTTGCAAACGGAATTGTTGTTGCCAGTGTCTTGGCTATCATTCTGAACGCCATCTTGAACCATAATAAAAAATAATCTAAAAAAACTGAGGATCCGTTAGATCTTCAGTTTTTTAATTTTTTTGACATTTAAGGAGACATATAGTAGAGTGGTAAGAGAAAATTTCACCATGATAAGAAGAGAGTCCTACCATGTATCTAACCCATCATTTTAAAGAGCGCTTACGCTTGTTTATCAGTCTATTTATCCCTCTCCTGGTCTATCAACTCGCCAACTACTCTGCTAGTTTTGTGGATACGGCCATGACTGGTCAGTATCGTACCCTTGATTTGGCTGGTGTTTCTACGGCTACGAGTCTATGGAATCCCTTTTTTACTTTCCTGACAGGAATTGTCTCTGCCCTAACGCCGATTGTCGGGCATCACCTAGGCAAGGGAGACAAAGAACGGATTGCTGGCGATTTTTATCAATTTCTTTATATGTCATTTGGTATGGCTGTTCTCTTAATAGGCTTTGTCTGGGGGATTGCACCAATCATACTCAAGCAGATCGGCTTAGAAGATGTTGTTGCTCAGATAGCCATTCGCTACTTATATTTCCTTTCTTTAGGAATCCTACCCTTGTTGCTCTTTAGTATCGTGCGAACCTTCCTGGATACGTTGGGAATGACGCGTCTATCGATGTACTTAATGCTCTTGCTCTTGCCTTTGAATGCCTGTTTTAACTATGTCCTTATCTATGGAGCCTTTGGTGTTCCAGAGATGGGAGGAGCAGGAGCAGGCCTGGGGACCTCTCTGGCCTACTGGGTTCTACTAATTATTGCAGTTTTGATCTTATGCAAGCATCCCAAGGTAACTCCTTATCAATTGTGGAAGCCACAACCTTATGATCTTAAAGGGGTCAAAGAAGTATTGCACCTTGGCCTTCCAATCGGGGGAATTGTTTTTGCTGAAGTCATCATCTTCTCACTTGTTGGACTGCTCATGGCAAAATTCCCATCACTCACCATTGCTAGTCACCAATCTGCTATGAACTTTTCAAACATGATGTATGCTTTCCCAGTTAGTATCTCAAGCACCATGGCCATTATTGTATCTTACGAACTAGGAGCCGGAAGACCGGAGGTAGTGAAACAATATTGCCGTTTGGGACGATTGACAGCCTTTGGCTTTGCGATTATTACCCTTGTCTTTCTATATACATTCCGCTACCAACTGGCTGGATTGTATGGCAAGGATCCAATCTTTGTTCAGCAAACAGCTATATTCATGACCTTTAGTCTCTTTCCAAGTAGCCGATACCTTTGCAGCCCCCCTACAAGGAATTTTGCGAGGCTATAAGGATACAACCGTTCCTTTCTTATTAGGAGTCTTTAGTTATTGGAGTATCTCTATTCCTCTAGGGATTTTCCTTGATCATGTGACTGACCTCGGTCCCTATGCTTATTGGATTGGCCTCATTTCTAGCCTTGTCGTGAGTGGAATCTGCTACCAACTTCGACTATGGCAGATACAAAAGAAATACCAAAATTCCTAAAAGAGGCTGGGACAAAAGTCCTAGCCTCTCAATTATCTTTGGATTATCGAGCAAAACGCAGTGGTTGAGTGGGCTCTCCTACGCTGATTTCATCAGCTTTTACAGCCCTACTCAACTGTGCGGAGGTGGGACAACGAAATCGAATTCTAACGAATTACCGATTTCTGTCCCACTCTCTTATTTAGTGCGCATTTCACCTTGAGGGAAGTAGGTTCCTTCAGGCATATCATTGATAATGACATGAACAGCAGATTGCGGAGCACCTGTATTCCGAACGACAGCCTCGGTTACTTCCTTGGCCAAAGCTTTCTTTTGCTCCAAGGTGCGCCCTTCGAATAAATCAATACGTACAAATGGCATTGCGCCACCTCCTTTATAAATCTTAACCTTATTTTATCACATTTTATATGAAAAGGAGGAGTCTATGTAGATGTTGCGAGTATAAGTTTAATAACCATATAAAAATTTTTTACCAATATTTAGTACTACCTACTTACATAACTTCACTTATTATGGTATAATTAATTTGTGAGAAGTGGTCTCTCACCGTGCGTTTGTCATTTTGTCAGGGAAATGATAGACGCTTTTTTTATTCTCAAATAACAAAAATGATGTGGTAACAGAGTTCAATTTTTGCTAGTGCAAACAGGAAAAACAAGCCCTCGTAGAACTCTATCATCCATAGTCCATCATCCAATGCTGAACCTCTCTATAAGTTGCCCTAATTTACTGCCCGTGTTATAATATAATGAAACACATTTTAGAGAGAACAGAAGGAAAATGGCACAATTATATTATAAATATGGGACCATGAACTCAGGGAAAACCATTGAAATCTTGAAGGTGGCCCATAATTATGAAGAGCAAGGCAAGAGCGTCGTCATCATGACCTCGGCAATCGATACGCGTGATGGAGTGGGAGTAGTTTCTAGCCGGATTGGTATGAAACGGGAAGCTATGGCCATCGAAGACGAGACAGATATCTTCGGTTATATCCAAAGTTTGGAAGAGAAACCCTACTGTGTCTTGATCGATGAAGCTCAGTTTTTGAAACGCCACCATGTCTATGATCTGGCAAGAGTCGTGGATGAACTGGATGTGCCGGTGATGGCTTTTGGCCTCAAAAATGATTTCCGAAATGAACTCTTTGAAGGTTCCAAACACCTCCTCTTGTTAGCCGACAAGATCGAGGAGATCAAAACCATCTGCCAATACTGTTCCCGCAAGGCGACCATGGTCTTGCGTACCCAAGCGGGAAAACCTGTCTACGATGGAGAGCAGATCCAGATTGGTGGACACGAGACCTATATCTCGGTTTGCCGCAAGCATTATTTTAATCCAGATATACCAACTGAAAGCGTCTAGAATGTTTTAGAGAGGATAATAATGTCTATTTGTTTAAAAGATATTACAATAGAGAATTATTTTGACGTTTTAAATCTAGAAGTTCATCCAAACCAAAAGGAATTTTATTGCATCCAATTCCATTAGTTTAGCTGAAGCCTATGTATATGATAAAAATGGTGATTTTATAGCTCCCTTAGCAGTTTATGATAAGGAAGCATTAGTTGGTTTTGTTATGATTGCCTATGACCAGAAAATTGGGATCAGCAAGGGGAACTACTTGTTATTTCGTTTTATGATCGATAAACGATTTCAAGGTTTAGGCTATTTTTAAATCGACTATGGATGCAGTTATTGACTTTGTTCGAACAGAGCCAGCTGGAAAAAGCAACAAGTCTTTTGGTTATCTTATGAACCGGAAAAATAATCAAGCGAGATCTTGCTATCTCCATTATGGATTTAAAGAAACTGGCGAAATCATAAAAGACGAAATTGTAGCAATCTATGATCTAACAACCAAGAATTAAGGAGCAAACATGAATATCTATGATCAACTACAAGCTATAGAAGACCGATACGAAGAGTTAGGAGAGTTATTGAGTGACCCAGATGTGGTCTCCGATACCAAACGCTTTTATGGAGCTTTCAAAAGAAGAAGCTTCCACTCGTGATACGGTGACAGCCTACCGTGAGTACAAGCAAGTCCTTCAAAATATTGTCGACGCTGAGGAAATGATTAAAGAATCAGGTGGCGATGCAGATTTGGAAGAAATGGCCAAACAAGAGCTAAAAGATGCTAAGGCTGAAAAGGAAGAGTACGAAGAAAAACTGAAGATCTTACTTCTTCCAAAAGATCCAAACGATGATAAGAACATTATCTTGGAAATCCGTGGGGCAGCAGGAGGAGACGAAGCCCAGTTGTTCGCTGGTGATCTATTGCAGATGTACCAAAAATACGCAGAAAGCCAAGGCTGGCGCTTTGAAGTCATGGAAGCATCCTACAATGGCGTTGGCGGGATCAAAGAAGTCGTAGCCATGGTCTCTGGTCAATCAGTCTACTCGAAACTCAAGTATGAATCTGGTGCCCACCGGGTACAACGCGTTCCTGTGACTGAAAGCCAAGGTCGTGTCCATACCTCAACAGCCACAGTTCTGGTCATGCCAGAAATCGAAGAAGTCGAGTATGACATTGATCCAAAAGACCTTCGGATTGACATCTACCACGCTTCTGGCGCGGGTGGACAAAACGTCAACAAGGTCGCTACAGCCGTTCGTATCGTCCACTTGCCAACCAATATCAAGGTAGAGATGCAGGAAGAACGGACACAACAGAAGAACCGCGAAAAAGCCATGAAGATCATCCGTGCGCGTGTGGCTGACCACTTTGCTCAGATTGCCCAAGACGAGCAAGACGCTGAGCGGAAGTCCACTATCGGTACTGGTGACCGTTCAGAGCGGATCCGAACTTATAACTTCCCTCAAAACCGTGTGACCGATCACCGGATTGGCTTGACCCTTCAAAAACTGGATACTATCTTATCTGGTAAACTGGACGAAGTGGTCGATGCTTTGGTCTTGTATGATCAAACTCAAAAACTAGAAGAGTTGAACAAATAATGTTGTTGGGACCATTATTAGCCCAGTATGAAGAAGCATTAATAGCCGTCGGAGAGGAAGCAGAAAGCCTCTCCTTCGCGTATCGAGCTTTAAAAAACTGGACCTTTACAGACTTTGTCCTGGCCTTGCAAAAAGAAGTGGAAGCAGAGGACCAGGACTTGCTTGAATCCATCTTTGAGCAGCTGAAACATCACGTCCCTGCCCAGTATATTATTGGCAGCGCAGAATTCTGTGGCCATGTTTTTACAGTTGACGAGCGCGTGCTGATCCCACGACCAGAGACAGAGGAGTTGGTGGATCTCATACTGGAGGAAAACGATGAGGAAGCCTTACGAGTTCTAGATATCGGAACTGGTAGTGGGGCCATTGCTATTAGTTTAGCTCTTGCTAGACCTAACTGGCAGGTTCAAGCTAGTGATGTGTCAGAAGAAGCTTTATCCCTGGCTCAAGAAAATGCCAAACAGTTAGAAGCAGTCGTTTCCTTCAAGTCTTCGGATGTTTTGGATCAGTTATCAGGTCCTTATGACCTGATTGTGTCCAACCCACCCTATATCTCTCGGGATGATGTAGAAGAAGTCGGAGCAAACGTACTAGCCTCTGAACCCCACTTAGCTCTTTTTGCGGATCGTGATGGATATGCCATCTACGAAAAGATTGCCAAGCAGACACCAAGTGTTTTAACAGCAGATGGAAAGGTTTATCTAGAAATTGGCTATAAGCAAGGAGCTAAAGTAAAAGAACTCTTTCAAGAGGCATTTCCCAACAAACGCGTTCGCGTTCTGAAAGATCAATTTGGACAAGATAGAATGGTAGTAGTAGACAATGGATCTATTTGAGAAAGAATTAGAAGCTGGACATGCAGTTATCTTACCAACAGAAACCGTCTATGGCCTCTTTGCCAAGGCTCTGGATGAAGCAGCGGTTGATCAGGTATATGCTCTAAAGCAACGCCCTCGTGAAAAGGCTATGAATTTAAATATTTCCAGTGAAGCAGATATTCGATTTTATTCGAAAAACCAACCAACCTACCTGTCCAAATTGATTGCAAGTTTCTTACCAGGCCCTTTAACCATCATCCTTGAGGCTAATGAAGAAGTCCCAATTTGGATCAATTCTGGGATGGCTACAGTTGGATTTCGGATGCCATCCCATCCAAAAACATTGGAATTAATTCGTAAAACAGGTCCCTTGATCGGACCTTCTGCCAATCTCTCAGGGAAAGCTAGTGGGACCCAGTGCCAGCAAATTCTTAAGGAACTTGGCCATGGTGTTTTAGGACTTGAAGACGATAGCTTTCTAACTGGGCAAGATTCGACTATTCTAGACCTTTCGGGTGCTAAAGCCCGAATCTTGCGTCAGGGTGCTATTACACGTTCGGAGATCCTTGAGCGTGTACCAGAGATTCCTTTCTGGGAGGAAGAAGATGTTACGTAACCTTTTATCAACGGATGTGGAGTCTTTAAGTCAGATTAACGAGCAAGCATTAGGCTACTCTTTTTCTACTGAGAAAACAGCCCGGCAACTAGCTAAATTGATCCAGGATTCCCACCATTTTTTCATCGGGTTTGAAGATGTTAAGTCGCATCAACTACTTGGTTATGTTCATGCAGAAGTTTACCAATCCCTCTACTCAGAACCTGGTTTTAATGTTCTGGCTCTTGCTGTTTTACCAGATCAGCAAGGGAAAGGCATCGGGAAAATTTTGCTTCAAGGATTAGAAGAAGAAGCCAAACGAAGAGGATACACTTTTATTCGGTTAAACTCTGCTGACTACTGCAATGAGGCTCATGCTTTTCTACGAGCATGTCGGTTATAGCTGTGATAAGCTACAAAAACGTTTTATAAAATTTTTTTAAAGGAGTAGATCTATGATTTTTGACAAAGAAGATTACAAAGCCTATGATGCTGACCTATGGAATGCCATCGCCAAGGAAGAAGAACGTCAACAAAACAATATTGAGTTGATTGCTTCTGAGAATGTCGTCTCTAAGGCGGTTATGGCAGCTCAAGGATCTATTCTGACCAATAAATATGCCGAAGGCTACCCTGGTCGTCGTTACTACGGCGGGACAGATGTGGTCGATGTGGTTGAAAGCTTAGCCATCGAACGCGCTAAGGAAATCTTTGGGGCTAAGTACGCTAATGTTCAACCACATTCAGGAAGTCAGGCGAACTGCGCTGCCTATATGGCCTTGATTGAGCCTGGCGATACAGTTATGGGGATGGATTTGGCTGCAGGAGGACATTTAACTCACGGTGCCTCTGTGAGCTTCTCAGGTCAAACCTATAACTTTGTGTCCTACAGCGTAGATCCTGAGACAGAACTTTTGGATTTTGATGCCATCTTAAAACAAGCCCAAGAAGTGAAGCCAAAACTCATCGTTGCTGGTGCATCAGCCTACTCTCAGATTATTGATTTCTCAAAATTCCGTGAGATTGCGGATGCAGTAGGAGCCAAGCTCATGGTTGACATGGCCCATATCGCTGGCTTGGTAGCGGCAGGTCTTCATCCAAGTCCAGTTCCTTATGCCCATATCACGACCACGACCACTCACAAGACCCTTCGTGGCCCTCGTGGAGGCCTGATCTTGACCAATGACGAGGAATTAGCTAAGAAAATTAACTCTGCTATTTTCCCTGGTATTCAAGGAGGACCGTTGGAGCATGTCATCGCAGCTAAAGCTGTAGCCTTCAAGGAAGCTTTGGACCCTGCCTTTAAAGAGTATGCAGCGAACGTCATTAAAAACAGTCAAGCTATGGCGGCTGTCTTCTTACAAGATCCTGATTTCCGTGTCATTTCAGGCGGAACAGAGAACCACCTTTTCCTTGTCGATGTGACGAAAGTCGTTGAAAATGGGAAAGTGGCGCAAAACTTGCTAGATGAAGTCAACATTACTCTCAACAAGAACTCCATTCCTTATGAAACCTTGTCGCCATTCAAGACCAGTGGGATTCGGATCGGTGCAGCAGCCATCACCGCTCGTGGTTTTGGAGTAGAGGAAAGCCGTACAGTGGCTGAACTGATGATCAAAACCTTGAAAAACGCAGAGAACCCAGCTGTATTAGAAGAAGTGCGGAACCAAGTCAAAGCCTTGACAGATGCCTTCCCACTTTACGAGGACTAAACCATCTTATGGATATTTACGTAAAAAAAGCCATCATTCATCAATTTAGCCCAGATGATACCGATATTTATCTGGCAGACAAATTCCTGAATATCACCCCCAAAATTGAGGAATACTTGCGCAAAAAGATTGAGCGGGTCTATTCCGATGAGGCGAAAACCGGCATTTTTGAGGAAGACAATCCATTCCTTGAGATGATAACGGATGATCTCCTAGAAACTTCAGTAGCCTTAGCCAATCGCTGGAAAGAAGAATTTGTCGTCTCTGAGAATCAAAAGACCAACGATTTGGTGTTTATCCAATTCTCAAAAGAAGGGGTGGATCATTTTGCCTTTCTTCGGATCGCCTTACGGGAAACCTTGACCCATCTTGGAGGAGAAGTAGATAACCCAATCAAGCTAACGCAAAACAATCTACCTGGCTTTGGAACGGGGGCCGATGAAGCCTTGGTCATCAATCTTCAAAGTCTCAAGTACCATTTGATTGAAAAACGAATCAAGTACAATGGGACTTTCTTGAACTATTTCTCTGAGAATCTCCTCCAGGAGCAACCCAAGATTTCACCTAAAAAATCGATCAAAGAAATCGAAAAAACGGCCCAACGGATTGCTGAGAACTTCCAACAAGATGATTTTCAGTTCCAATCCAAGGTCAAATCAGCAATTTTCAACCAACTGGAAGAAGAGAATGAATTGTCACCCTGAAAAAGTTAGCCAATGATTTGTTCGATAACAACTTAACGGCTCGCCTCAGCTTTGTCGATCAGGTGAAAGAGACTATTCCAGATCCTGTTCGCTTCGATGAGATTGATGCCAGCCGCCAATTGAAGAAATTTGAAAACCAAAAACTCTCCCTTTCAAACGGAATTGAGCTTTTGGTCCCTAACCATGTTTACGAAGATGCTGAATCGGTAGAGTTCATTCAGAATGAAAATGGAACCTACTCGATCCTCATCAAGAATATAGAGGACATTCAGAATAAATAATGATGAAACGAATAATAAAAATTTTCTTTTGCCTCTTGCTCGTCTTTTTCATATATAAGGGCTATCAGATACACCGGGATGTTAAACAGGTCATGACTTATCGTACCCTAGTGCGTGAAGTACTGGCTGAGGAAGATACTGGTACGAATGAAGATCTGATCCTTGCTATGATTTATACAGAGACCAAGGGCAAGGAAGATGATGTCATGCAGGCCAGTGAAAGTGCAACAGGACAGACAAATTCTATCACCAATAACAAAGAAAGTATCCGCCAAGGAATTCAAACCCTCTCTGAGAATCTACGAAAAGCAAAGGAGAAGGGAGTTGATCCTTGGACAGCTGTACAGGCTTATAATTTTGGACAAGATTACATTGAATATGTAGCAAAAAACGGCGGGAAAAATAGTCTTGAATTAGCCCGTAAATACTCAAAAGAAGTGGTTGCACCGAGTCTTGGAAATGTAACAGGGAAGACCTATCTTTATTTCCATCCTATTTCATTTTTACATGGCTCAGAGCTCTACGTTAATGGGGGAAATTATTATTATTCACGTCTCGTTGAAATGAATCAGTTCATCATGAAACTATTTTCCTGGTTCTAATACAAGCAGTCGCTCTAAACAAGGGAAGAATCCCTTGTTTTTTTATGGAGCAAACTGTCATCTGATTTTAAAGAAGCTGTAAGCCAGTCTTAAGATAAAAAGGATAGACTAGAAGGGAGGCAAAGGGATAAAACCTGCTTCCTTTTTATTGTCCGAAAGAGGTTTAGTATGATAGAAGTAGTTATGGAGAAGGTATGAAACTATTCAGGAAATTTATTGGCATCTTTATTGTTGGCTGGTTGGCACTCCTTGCAAGCTCTTCAACAGTTTTTGCAGACGCAACCATTCAGAAACTCATTGATCAAAAATATAGCCAACCTGACTATGTCATTGGCTCATCATTGGATGAATTTCAAGTCGAGCAAACCCTCAGTCTCTTGATGTATAACGAAGAAAAGGAGAAGGAATGGAAAACCATGAATCCTTCTGCTTATACAAGTTTTACTATTGATGAGAACGGAGATCATTATTCCTCCGTTAAACTACAGAAACAAGCCAAGAAAGCGCCTATTAGCGTGCACATTGTCACTCCTCAAAATATAACAGAAGTAACAGCGGATATGCATCGAAATGCACTGACCACTCTTGGGCTAGAACATGCCGAAATCACGATTGCGTCTCCAACAGAAGCATCAGGCCTGAGTGCCCTTGCAGCGGTCGCATACTCCCTTGAGCAAAATGGTAGCACCATATCTGATGAAAACAAAACACTTGCTCAGGAAGAATTATCCCTGCTTGCAACCATCTATAAAGAGAGTGCCCGTAAAAAAGGCTTCCATGAAGATAAGCTCAATGTAGCTGTCATCGATCTTAAAATCGCAGCTCTAACAGGAAGCAATCAAGACAAAAAGCTCGAGAAGAAAGATTTCCAAAAGCTGGTAAAAAAGATTCTGGAAACTTATCAATTAGAGGGTGCTATAACGGATGAACAAACCAAACAATTAGTTGATTTTGCTAGCAAGCTTTCTAATAGTCAGCTAAGCTCTGATAAAAACCTTGTCAAGTCCCTCAAAGCTCTAAAACAGGATATCATTGAGAAAGCAGGAGATAGCTTTAATACGATTGATAGCAAGCTCAATACAGAAACACTACTGAAAGAAACCAACAAGCTTCCTTTGTACCTAATGATTGGACCGGGAGTCCTGATGCTCCTTGCAATCGGATTAATAGTTTTTCGTTTTCATACTCGACAAAATCAAGAGGAAATAAACTATAAAAAAACCAATGCTAGATGATTTTCAGTTCAAATACGAAGTATTTTTAGAAACTTTCCTTAAGTGAGTGAGGAGGTTAGCTGAAATTATCCAGTGGATGATTTCAGCAATCCTGGAAGTTCCATGACTTAGTTTTGAACCTCAGGTTTCAAGCACTTTTTCTCACTGAGAAAAATTTCAAAATTGTTCGTATAATTTTAACAACAAGTAATCATCATTATTGATTCAAAGAGATTATTTTATGTAAGATAAGATTAGTGTAGATACATAAAAAGCCATCGAATGATGGCTTTTTAATCTGTTACTTCGATTGAGAGATAAGGAATACCCTAAGATTTTTTTCCGAAAATACCTAGAAAAGTCTTTCAAGCTGAGCCTTTAATGACAGCTGTTTGACCAGCTTTTTACGATCACTTCCTTAGAACGTGTGAAGGCTCCTCTTTGATCTACGTAGACCTTAACCATATCAAGCCCTTCAGGAAGCGGAAGTGTAACGGTTTCATCTTTGCTTAAGTTGGCAAACACATTCTACCATTAATATAAACGTTTACCTTTCATTAATACACCTACAAGGCCAGTTTGACGCGAAACTGTAATTTCAGACATTTGATTCTCCTAACTTTATGAATTCCTTACTCAAAAAGGAATAGATTTAAAACTATCATAACATAAGTACGAGCTTCATACAAGAACCTGTTTCATTCTAGATTATTTAATATTAATCTAACACCCAAATAGAGTTCACAAGTTCCGTCTATATTTTTCTTTTGTTTTTTTGAATTAGGAAATTTTGCTCCTTGATATAGACTGCCTAGAACTGGTCTAGAGGTAGAGGTTATTTTGATTATAAACGCTGTCTTCATATATAAAAAAACGCTGAAATCAATGATTTCAAGCGTTATTTTTATCAAGTCATTTTATTCCCACTCAACGGTTGCAGACTCCTTGAAAATCGCTATATAATAGGCTTTTTAAGGAGTTAGTAATTCTTTGGTGGGGTTTTTGGTTGGAATGTTATTTTGAAATTGATTGGTTCCCGTTGAAATGTACTAAGCTAGAAGATGGGAAAGAAACATTAATAATTCCGACCATTTCATTAGTGATAGCTTCATCAGCGCCATCCCATAGATGCGAGTAGTGTTTCAAGGTGATTTCAGGAGAAGAGTGTCCTAAACGTTTTGATAGAATAAGTACATCAGCATTTAATTCATTAATTAGTAGTGAGGCGTGGCTATGCCTAAGACCTTTCGCTTGGATAGGCTTTACGTGAGCAATCTTGGCGTACCTTTTAATAATCCTTGAGATTGTAGATTTTAGCATAGGTAAGCCATCGTATGAAAAGATAAAATCGTTCTCGTGTCCTAGTCCAATCTTTTTTTGAGCTTCACGCCATTTTTTTAACACATCAATAGTATCTTTATCTAAACTAATCATCCTTTTGCCGTCTTTAGTTTTCGTAAACGAATTACGAGTCCATTCTTTTTTGTTTTTAACAATAAGCATATGATGAACTCGTAGGCGTTGCTTATCAAAGTCAACATCATTCCATTGAAGGGCACAACCTTCATTTACACGTACGCCAGTCATGAAATATACCCAAATCATCACGAAGTTTAAATGTTCATATACATCTTCAATGTAAATTTGGGAAATAACAGCTTCAAATTCGCTCTTTGTCCAATATGGGACATTACTTTTCCCTTTAGGAATTGCATTAGATTGCTTAGAAATGTTTTTTTCCACATATCCCATTTGCAAAGCATAGTCCAATGATTTCCTAAACATGCCAAAGATGAGGCTAGCATATCCTTGTGAATATCCGGCACCATCCTCATCTTGACTAGTCAGTAACCATGTTCGAAACTTCTGGACTTGTTCGAGGGTAATCGAACGAAGTGTAGTGTCACCAAAACGATCACAAAGCTGCAAAAGATTTTTCTCTCGAACTGAAAATGTGCTGTTCTCAACTGTTGTTCTATAATATGGAATATAATGGTCTTCCATAAATTGCCGATATTTCATACGGTAGTTAGAATAACCTTGAGATTGATGATATTCATGTTTCAGCCGAGTTAATTCTTTATAAGCATCTGAGGCCGATTTAAATGGGTTCCCATGCTGATCTTTCCTAGATTTCTTTCGTACCCGTTTCCCAGTAACTCTATCTCGACTAAATTCGGTTTGAAGAAAATATTTTCCGTCTTTATCAGAATATACTCCAGGAAATTTTGTTTTCTGTTGATATTGTGGCATTTATTCCTCCTTGTGAAGTGAAACACCCAAAATTTCTTCAACAGCACTGATTGGGACGTGCCCTAAACGTCGATTATTATAAAAGGCATACCCCTTTTGTACCATAATTAGCTTTAGCTTGTCTAATAATTGAAATGGCAGTATAGGGATTGTAACCCATTTTAATTAAATCTTCTTTGTTCATTGTTTGTTTCATAATTAATAATCCTCTTGAAATTTCTATATTTTTATTGCGATAATAGTAGTAAGTAATAGGTATTATTACTGAAATATTTTGAGTTTGTTTCTGACACCGACCAAAGTTTGAAACAAGCTCTTTTTAGTTCTAAAAAAATTCACATATCTATTTCCTTTCTCAAATATTAAACTCAAACTGTTTACATATAAATATATGCTTATTGTTATATCAAGGTTTACAGCCATAAATATAAAAAGTTATTATTTAATTTGCTTTTATTTTTATTGATCTCTAAATCTTTATCAGGAATTTTTCTAAAACATGATTTCTAATTTTTATTTTTGATTTCGAGTATTAGATTTTTATAATTTTTCTTAAAAATATTATTTCTATAATCTAATGTATAATTTTTAAAGAATGTTTATGTGTATGAGTCGATGTAGTATCTTTATGACATCCCTAAACCTTTTTCTCTAGCAACGTCTAGTGATTCATAAAATACTTTAAATATATCTCGAACGTGCCAAGTAATCATTAATCCAGTCTCGTTTTTTTCAGAATAATATTTTTCACTATTTTTGAAAAATGTTCTATTATTGTTTTTTGGTTCTACCTTTATTTTTGCTAAAACCAATATTTATCAATGCTAAAATTTCTTCGTCTAAAACCAAAGGGGACAAAGTTGTAAGAGAGTAGTTGTTTACTTGCATTAAAAATTCTTTAATATATTTTTTTAGGACCGTATTTTTCTATACACATCTTCAAGTACTTTTTAGTTTTGCTACTTGATTTTTCAATTAACTTTATATACACATTTATTGTTGAATGAAGTTTTGATTCCAAATATTCTATCAATTGTGCATCATTCAGTAAATCTAAGGAATTGGTTCCCAATAATTCTTTTTATTTTATTTTTTTCTTTAATACTAGTTCAAATCTTTTGGACATTAATATTTTCTAGTTTTGAACCCTCTCTTCTAATTTGTCTTTTTCTTTTTGCTTTTTTTCAATTTTATCGTAAAAAAACAGTTAATTCATCAGTACTAATCTTACAACTCAAAAATTGGATAGTCATAGTTGTCCTTTTTACTTTTTCTCATTTCCAAAATTTGGAGAGTTTCCTGATGAAAGACATTTGTGTAGAAAACTTCTGAGTTGAAGGTTGGGAGTTTTATCAAAAGCAATAGTATAAGCGAGCTCAATTTCGAGAAAAAGAGCAGTCGAGTATGTAATGATAATACCGTAATTATTTTTAATAAAATCGATTGCGTTTGATAATCTATTTTTAATCTCCTTAATACCAACCGTCTCGAAATTTAAACCTCCATGAATTAATTCAATGTAACAGTAGGGTGTTTTAAAATCTGATGTATCAAAAGAAATAGTGATTTTTCCCTGAAAAATTCTGATTTAATATCTAAACTAAGTAACTCTCCATCTATAGAGGGTTTTTAGATTACATGAACTATCCTGATTTAAATTCTTAATTTCTACACGCTCTACAGAAAAATCCTGTAGGGATAATTTACATTTATCTATTCCAGCAAAACAAGGCATTGATGAGAAAACATCTAATATACTATTTTCATTATTGATTTTTTTCTTCTAAAAGCCTTTGCTTTTTCTTCCAGTGTTAATTTTCTTCTAGCCATTCTATTAAGTTCCTTTCATATAGTATTTTTGATAAAGTATGTTGTTTGGGCTAAGATCAACATCTTTTTTTCTAAAGGTTAGTTAATTTTTAAGTTTCCATTTATTTACCTCCTTACTTATATGTATGCCATAAATCTTGCTAAAAATACCTATTTTTTAAAAATGAAAAAAATTTTTAAAAAAACAAAAAAACACTCAATTTTGAGTGCTTTAAAAACGCGTCGTAACAAGGATTTGAAGGGAGAAGTAAGTTTTTATCTACTTTATTTATTTTTTAAAAATTTTTTTCTATTTTTTTAATTTAAATTTAGGATGTTGAGAAAAAGATTAATAATTTCAGTACGATTTTTTATTTAGTTTAATTTTTTTCGATTAAAAGTTGAAGGTTAATGTTTAAAAAGTTGATACTGTCAATAATTTTGTGTAAACACTCTAGTAGAGTTATGGAGTTTTAATCAAATAAGCTTTCAAGTGTGTCAGAACATTGTCCAAACCCTTTATGGATTCGTTGACTTTGCTTGAAGTTATAAGCTTTAAACAAAGTAACTAAGTAATGTTCCAGAGCCTCCTCGTTAGGGAAAATAACTCATTTGACAAGGGAAAAAACATTTTTTTGTGAAATGGGATTTCTTGCCTTAGAAACCAGGCCTACAATTATTATTACAATCGTAATCGCCAAGGGAGAGGACTGCAAGGGATTCTTGAAAAAAATTTTTTAGAAGGTTAGGGGATGGACTTGACGTGTCTAGGTCATCTGGTATGATAGAAACAGAAAGAGAGGAGAGGTCAAAAATGAAATTATTACATACATCGGATTGGCATATTGGCCGGACCTTGAATGGCTATAGTCTGCTGGAAGAGCAAAAGTACGCTTTTGAGCAGATACTGGCGATTGCTTTGGCAGAAAAGGTTGATGGGGTTATTATTGCGGGGGACCTCTATGATAGTTCGGTGCCCAAAGCGGACTTTGTGACCACCTTTGAGCAGATGCTGAGGGAGATGAATCTGGAGCACCAACTGCCTATCTATGCTATCTCGGGTAACCATGATAGTGCCAAGCGGCTTAATTTTAGCCGGGAATGGATGCAGCACCAACAGCTTTATCTCAATACCTTTATTGAAGAGGCCATGAGTCCAGTCGAGACGGAGGACTGTCAGCTTTTCCTCCTGCCTTATTTTGACCCGATGGATGCTCGGATCTACCTACAAGAAGAGCAGGGCTGGTCAGATGAGGAGGCCAAGAATGTTCGGACTCTGGTGGATGCCATGCAGGCCTTGCTTCCCCTCTTGGTGGCCCGGTTTGCTCCTGGTAAAAAGCATATCCTCGTCACCCACTTTGCGGTTACTGCCTCAGGCAAGGATCCTCAAGACTTGACGAGTGAGACCAGCTCGACTGTAGGTGGCCTTGCGACTCTGAATTCAGCGATTTTTTCAGACTTTGACTATGTGGCCCTGGGGCATATCCATACCCATCATGCCTCCCCTAGTGAGACGGTGCAGTATTCGGGTAGTCCGGTCAAATTTAACGTCAAAGAGGCTGGAACTGATAAGGGAGTCTATATCCTTGAGTTTGATGAAAAGGGGTAGAGAGTCGTTTTGTCAAGCTGGAGCAGGAAACTGACCTGGTCGCTCTCAAGGAGGATTGGGAGACTCTGACAGATCCTGGCTTTTATCAGACTCAGCCTTGTCATCAAGCTTGGTTTGCCATCCAGGTGCAGGACTTTGATCGCAATGAACATGTGGGCAAGAACCTGCGAGCCCAGCTGGAGCAAATTTATGGGACAGTTGTGGAGCTAGACTATAGCTACAAGCAGGAGACCATTCGTAGGTCTAGGGGGCGTAATGTAGAAGAGCTGGATGAGTCGACCATTATCGGGGATTTCTATCAGGAAAGCACTGGCCAGTCTCTGAGTTCGGCCCAGTTGGAGTTAGTAGAGGATATTTTGACGAAGATGAGTAAGGAGAAATCATGAGACCGATTGCTTTAAAACTATCTTATTTTGGGCCTTTTGAGTCAGCAGATATTGATTTTCGAAACTTTATAGAATCACCAATTTTTCTGATTTCTGGTGATACGGGAGCTGGGAAGTCAACGATTTTGGATGCCATGTCCTATGCTCTTTTTGGGGCGACAACAGGGAGTCGTGGTCCCAAAGAGGTTCGGAGTCAGTTTGCGACTGTTGAGGAAAAGACCCAGGTGACCTTTTACTTTGAGCAGGGGAGTCATCTGTATAGAGTCGTGCGTTCGCCAGAGCAAACGCTTATGGGCACGCGTAAGGTCAGAAATCAAGCGCCTGAGGCCTCTCTGGCCATTGTTAATGGGGTTAATGGCAAGGAACTTCAGAGTCTGGCTAGCAAGCCCAAGGATGTAGGGCTTGAAATTGCAGGCATCCTTCGCCTAGACCATGAGCAGTTCAAGAAAATCATTCTCCTGCCGCAAAATGATTTTTCTCGCTTTCTCAAGGACTCGTCAGAGGAGAAAAAGAAGATCCTCAAAAAAATTTTTGGAACAGAGGTTTTTGAGGACTTCCAAAGTCGGCTTAAGGATCGATATATTTTGGCCAAGTCAGCAGACGAGGAGGCGACAAGAGCGCTCCAGGCTCACTACCAGTCAGATACATGGACCCCAGAAGAGCAGGATAAGATTGAGGATGCTTTGGAAGCAGACCGGTTGGAGGAGACAGTTCGTGGGCTCCTCCAGGTGCGTAAGGAAAGTCATGAGCTGGCTAAAAAGGCCCATCAGGAGGCAACAGCAGAGCGAGAACGGATAGATGCGCTCTATCAGACAGGTCAGAAACTGGCGCGGGACTTTAAGAGTTTAGAGGATTTGCAAGCGGACTACCAGGAGCAAATTCTGGATAAAGCTGATGAGCAGGCTGAAAAAAAAGGTCGTCTGAAGCAACTGCGTTGGGCAGAGCAACTAGCTAGTGATGTTGCTAAAATCGACCAGGCTAGTTCTGATGAGAAGGCTAACCGAGACAAATTAAAGGTACTCCAAGCGGAAAGCCAGGATCAGAAAAAGGCCATAAAAGACCTGGTTGAGCGGAAGAGCGAGCTCTTTAAAAGGGAAAGGGAAATCGATCGCTTACGAGAAGAACTAAAAAAGCTACCGACTCAGATTTTTAAAGCTAAGCAGTCCAAAGACAAGCAGGACAAGATTGATCAAGCCCAGCTGGAGCTAAGCAAATTTCAGGCTCAGCTTAAAGAAAATCAAGCTCAAAAAGAAGAGCAGAGTGATAGATTGGCTCAGCTAGAGGAAAATGTACTAGATCCAGCTTTACTGGATGCAGAAAAAGTTCGACTTGATGCCATGTCTAGCTTTATTGATGGGCAGCTGAAGCCCCAGGCAGCGAACTGCGACAGTGCTCTGAAAAAGGCCAAACAACTGGAGATAAAATGGAAGGACTATCAAAATAAACTGCCTCAGCTAAAAGAGGAATTTGAACAGGCTCAACGGGAAGTTCAGGCAAAGGAGAGGAATCGGCGCCAGATGATGATTGCCCAGCTCCAGGAGGATTTAGTTGAAGGTCAGGCCTGCCCAGTTTGTGGAGCGGAGGACCATCCCTTGGCTGAAAATGGTCATAGGGTATCCAATGAAGAGTTGATCGATCTGATCCAAAGTGTCGACCAGGCCCAAGCTCAGTATGACCAGAAACGGTCAGAACTGGACGTTCTGCAGGAATCGATTGCTAGACAAGAAGAGGATTTTCAAATGCAGAATAAGGAATACCAAGACTACCAGGATCAGTTGAATGCCAGCTATAAGCAATTCCAAGCCAGGTTTGGTGGGGAATTTTCAGACGACTTTGACCTAGCAGCTATTCAGGAAGGCTTCAAAGAGCAGAAGGATAGCTTTGAGGCTAAGTCGAAGCAAAACCAAGAACTGCAGGCTCAGGCTGGTCAGCTTAAGGCCAGTCTCCAAGAGCTAGACCAGGCTCTTAACTTAGTACAAAAAGGACCTGAATGCGACTAGTTCGAAGATTGAGAGCCTGGAAGAAGAAATCGCAGAGCTGGATGTCAAGGTTGGCAGTCAGGAACTAGAGGCCCTGCAGAGCGATTGCCAAAAGCAAGTTCAAGGCTATGAGGAGCAAAAAGAGCAACTGGAAAGCCAGCTGAATAAGAATCAGGAGCAGCTTAGTAATTATCAAGGTCAGATCAAGACTCTGGAGTCAACTCTGGCAGACCTTGGTCAAGTCCTTGAGGAGACAGGCAGGAAATTAGCCGAAAAATTAGCAGCAGCGGATGCTCTGACCCATGAGGAAGCGGTCGCTAGAACCTGGATAGATGCCGACCAAGAGCTGGAGGAGCTGAACAGGCAGATCACCCGGTACGAGACCCATGAGGAGCAATTGAAAAAGGATATCCAGCAGCTCGAAGAGAGCTTGTCAGACCAAGAGCGTCCTGATCTAGTCAGCCTAGAGAAAAGCAGACAGGATTCGATTAAGGCGGCTGAAATTCAGGCTAGCCAGGTGACCAGGGCTGAGGCAGCTCAAGCCTAGGCATCAAAAGAGTTCAAGGCGATTGAGAAGATTTTGAGCCAGCAGGCTGACTCCAAAGCTGCCTTTCAGTCTCTCCAACAGCTCTACGATGCCATGTTTGGAAAGACAGGGGGAGACAAGCTGGATCTAGAGACCTATGTCCTCCAAAGCTATCTGGAGCAGATCCTTAGCTATGCCAATGCCCACTTTATCAATCACTTGTCCAATAATCGTTATCAGTTTGAGCTGCCAGAAGAGGCGCGTGACCGCAGGAGTAACCGGGGTCTCGATATCAATGTCTATGACAATGAGACTGGTGAATCTCGCTCAACGGACACCCTTTCAGGCGGTGAGACCTTTATTGCAGCTCTGTCCATCGCTCTTTCCTCAGTGAAGTCGTGCAAAACTCTTCGCGTGGGGTGCCAATCGATGCCCTCTTTATCGACGAGGATTTGGCCTCGCTGGATCAGGAGACCCTGCAGAAGGCCATGCAGGTCCTGGAGGAAATCGGTGAGAATCGCTTGGTCGGAGTTATCAGCCATATCGAGGAGATGAAGGCCACTATCCGCCAGCAGCTAGTCATAAAGAAAACAGGCAATGGACGCAGTCAGGTCAAAGTGAGTGTTTAGGAAATTAGATTAGACAATAGAGGTTCAGGAAATTTCTGAGCCTCTTTGTTCTGTCATAGGTGCTGGAAAAATAAGTCTAAAACTTGTTGGGGTTTTGATAAGGGATGTCGCTTTTTGACCTGGTTTGACTCGAGTAGATTTCCTAAACGGATTTATTCCTTTTTGTGTTTACACAACTTATTTTACACTACCAAAAAGTTATTTAGTTTGCTTGTGCGATTAACTTATAAGCATAGGATTTTTGAAACTCTTCGGGTCGATTGTGTCCAAGCGCACGGGATACAATTAAACAAGCCTTTCGATCAAGGACAACGCCTTTTAATTCCCCTCGTAGATAAATTTTTTCCTTTTTATCCTTGATGTCTTTTGGGTCTCGTGCGACAAGAAGATAAAGGCGTTTTGCGTATTCAGCACGATATTTGTGAGGTTTTAAAGCAGATGGAACTTGAAATACACGCTTTTTACCAGCTAGCCTAAATTCTTCAACAAGCCTCTCTAATTCTTCTTTGTCTCGCGTAATAATCGGAACCCAACGATCTCGTGCTCCTTTTGTTTTATGCTTTTTACCAATGATTTTAAGATAGTATCGACCATCTTCACGTTGATGTAGAGAATCACCTGTAATAGCTTTTAATTCATTTTTACGTAACCCAGTGGCAGATACGATTGAGAACCAGTGATTATTTGTTTCTTCAGACATCCTGTCGTCATTAGACTTCAAGCGATTATTCTTTTTGTCGGCTCGATATCGAATATCCGTTGCAATAAAAGCAGTAGAAGATACACCTAAGACTTTGGCTAATGCTGCTTTATAGGTTGACTGGGTTGGAGCAGAAAGCCCTGAATTCTTACAATGTTCTAAGTATTGATTCACTAAGTCAATCCATCCCTCAATATCATTAGATTCATCAAGAGCTTCTAAATCTTCGGCAGTGGTTATTGAGGCAACAAAGGAAGCGAATCTGCTCCAGGAACCGGCGTAGTTATGAAGAGTTCGGTCTGTATGGATTAAATGAATGTCTTCTCCCGTTTTTTTGGATTCATTTCGCTTGATACCTTTCCCTTTTTTAAAGCGCGTGACTAGATTAGTTAGTCCTTTTGATTGGACGAATTGTTTACGGACTTCGAAAGTGGTTAGAGCGTCCATCTGTTGTTTCTTAGCTTTCTCTTTAGCTTTTTCGTCGTTCAGCACGACTACGTTTCTTTTTTGCCATAATTCTTTCCTTTCTATTGTAGATTGTGTACTTTTTAAAGAAGATCTTAAGAAAAATCTTAAGGTCTTTTTATTCAAGTTGAAGTAGTGCAGTGACATAAAAGCTTATATTCACTGGTCTAGTATCTTCCCTTTGCTGAGGGCGCTTCTTAATTGATGGCTAAGAAGATAACCAAGTCATTTTACAACATGACAAGTTGACTCAATTCAAATAAGATGTAGAGTTCCATCTTGCAGATAAAAATCTGTTGTTTTTTTCTTGTTAGTCTTTTTCAGGTTTAAATGCTCTGAATTTAGCGACTGAGCTAAGCTAGTTTTTGTATTTGATTTTTAGACTTTTGTTATTTACTTTAGTTTTTATACTTTTGATTTTTTACTTTGTTATGATCAAAAAAATTTTTAACTGCTGTTGACATTACTTTTTATTATCTATACATTTTATTTTTTTACTGGTAAATGAAATACAAAAATTGGTTCCTGTTATTTACTTTCGTTTTTTTACTTTTTATTCTTTACTTTTGTTACGATCAAAAAATTTTTTAAACTGCTATTGACATCTCTTTTATTATCTATACATTTATTTTTTTAGTTAATGAAATACAAAACTGGTTCTTTCCTAACCCAGCTTAAACCTACTGTTTCCACGATAGCTACCTCCTTTCAAACATAAAAAAACGTAGCTATATTAGTTACGTCTCTACTCAATCAATTATTTATATATTATTAGTATGCCATAAATCATAAAATAATTAGGATAAGATTTTTTTACGTTATTCACTTTTACCTAGTACTGTGTGTTTAGCGTGACTTACACATACGTTCCTGTCAACGCTAAACACACAGAAAAATCAGAATCGCAAAAAAATTGAGGGATGAGAGAAAGAGGAAAAACTACAAAAAATTAATAAGAGAAACAACTTATGTATCGTTTTTTTCTTAATTATTTATTTTTGGAATTTATGGCATACTAAAATTATAATAATACTTACGGAGGAAACCACTATGTTTCTAAAAATATTATTCACTCATTAACTATATTCTCTATAAAAATCGCAGAGAATTCGAAAACTCATTTGATTGCTACCCCAAAAAGACAGTGTATGAGTTCCATATCAGGGAGTCTACAGGAGGAATGAAAATTAGACAAAAAGAACATAATGCAATTCATGTTAGCCTATTTTCTAATAGTGGAAGTTATATTACACTTTACTTAAGGAATTTTACGCCAGAAGATTTGGTGGCTGTGATGAATTCATTAATCAAGCAGAAGAAAGAACTTGGATATGAGCGGTTGATTTGCTTGTTATCAGAGCTCAAAAATGATGAACGCTTAAGTTTATTGATGAAGTTATCCAAAATGAAATAAATATACTTGGACGAGTATCTCAGTGTGTTTTTGTGGTAAATTTGTCTTTAAAATAGATAAGATAGATTATTTGATAAAGCCATTGTATTAGATGATTGGTTTGCCAACAATGTAACAGATGAAAACGCACCAAAATTGGTGCGTTTTTATTTTTTATGCTATAATAGAAATAAATAAAAGGAGGATTTACATGATTGGAGAAAATATAAAAACGTTACGTAAAACACATAAATTAACCCAGCCTGAGTTTGCCAAGATTGTTGGTATCTCTAGAAATAGTCTGAGTCGTTATGAAAATGGGACAAGTCGAGTTTCGACAGAATTAATAGATCGTATCTGCAAGAAATTTAATGTTTCGTATGTCGATATCGTAGGGGAGGAAAAAATGCTTACACCAGTAGAAGATTATCAGTTAACTTTGAAAATTGAAGTGATTAAAGAACGAGGGGCGAATACCTTAGCACAACTTTATCGTTTTCAAGATGAACAAGGAATTGCATTTGATGATACTTCTAATCCTTGGGTTCTAATGAGCGATGATTTGTCTGATTTAATTAACACGAGGATTTATCTTGTTGCAACTTTTGAGGATATAGAGCGATTTAATGGCTATTTGGATGGCATTGAACGTATGCTAGAACAAGCTAGTCATCTGGTGGTGGCTTAATGAAACTAGAAGAATTTAGTCAAGATAATTTTGAACAAGCCTCCAAACGGCTTATCCGTTCTTTAACTCGTGGAAACAACCTCATCTCATCCTAAGGCTATTTTGCTCGGTGGACAGAGTGGTGCTGGGAAAACAACGATTCATCGTATTAAACAAAGGGAATTTCAAGGTAATATCATTATCATTGATGGAGATAGTTATCGCTCTTTTCATCCGAACTACCTTGGCCTACAGGAAAAGTATGGTAAAGATAGTGTGGATTATACCAAAGTATTCGCGGGACAAATGGTTGAATATCTTGTAGATGAGTTGAGTAAAAAAGGTTATCATTTATTAATCGAGGGTACCTTGAGAACAACAGAAGTTCCCCGAAAAACGGCCCAATTATTGGCAACTAGAGGATATCAAGTCTCACTTGCACTGATTGCGACCAAGCCAGAATTGTCTTATCTCAGTACCTTGATACGTTATGAGGAGCTCCATGCTATAGATCCTAGTCAAGCGAGAGCGACTCCCAAAGAGCACCATGATGGAATTGTAGAACATTTAGTTGATAACTTACGAGAGTTAGAAAATGATAAGATTTTTAATCAAATTCAAATTTATCAAAGAGATCAATTGTGTGTTTATGATTCGGAAGTAGATCAAATCTCAGCAGCAGAAGTTTTACAAGAATGCCTCTTCGGAAAATGGAGTAAGGTGGAGGAAGAGATGTTGAAGATGAGTCAGGAACGGTTGAGAGAGTTGTGATGGAAGAACGGTAATAGTGGTATTTTCTAAAATTATATTTAGATAAGATAATTAATTGGAAACTCAAGAAATAATCGTATAAAGTGATATAATAAAAAGTTAGATATAACAATTTAATTTTAAGGAGGGACTCATGCCAACTATACAGTCACAGTTTATTAAATTTCACGATACCATTAAGCTAGACGCTGACGACAAAAAAAGGTATTAATTGACAAACGTACAGAGGTTGAAGAAGCAATAAATAAAGGTGTTTCAGAATTTGGAAAAAGCTTTTTCAATCAAGGAAGTTACTCAACTCACACGGGTATTTTGCCAATTGATGAAGGGATTATGACTTAGATAGAGGTTTAAAAATCGATGTTGATAGATATTCGTATTCTCCTAAAGAGGTAAAGAATTTTATTTTTGATGCATTAGTCTCCGAATTTGGTGAAAATAGAGTTAAAGTAAAAAATCCATGTGTGACAGTATCATTTCCTGAAGATAGTGTTCATATTGATATAGCGGTGTATTGTACTGAAAATGATAACTATTTTTTTAGCCAGGGGAAAAACTGAATAGTACTGATGAAAACATTAAATGGGAGGAAGCGGATCCTGTAGAATTAACGAAAAATTAATAATGCTATGGAGAACTCCGAAGACAGAAACCAATTTCGAGAGTAATTCGTTACTTAAAAAAAGATGGAAAGATCTCAAATTTAAAAATCAAGATAATAGACCGACAGGCATTGGGATTTCAGTATTTGCTGTTAAAAAAATTTTACTGTATGCAAAAAAATGAAGACTATTTATCTGGGAATACTACCTATGATGATATTTCAGCTTTAAGAAATTTAGTAAATACTATGATTAATTCATTTTTCGAATACATATGATGTTGATAGAAACTTATTTTATCCGAGATTAAAGGTTTTTCTTACCGGTTAAGCCATATACTGATGTATATGAAAAGGGTATCAAATATACAAATGGAAGCCTTTAAGAATAAATTAGAAAAAAATTAAGAGATTCACTCGACGAAGCAATATATTCTACTGATTTAAGTGAATCTACAAAATTATTGAGTAAACAGTTTGGTGATGATTTTTCCTGTTATTGAACAAAAAGAGACAGCAGAAAAACTTTGGAACTCAGGGCTATAATCAGTGATTATCCAAGTGCTTAGAGGCATGTATGTTAGAAAAAAAGAAATATTCCAGATATACTTTTGACGAAATACCTTCAGAGAACTTGGAGTCCGAAGATAAGGAATGCTATTTTTATCAATACAAAAATTTTACCTTAAAAATTATCATTTCTAATGATTTTTCCCCATTCACTTCCTGAAATCTATCTTTCAAATTATATGGATTTTTAATAAATGGTACAGCCATGTCGGTTCCGAAGGGAAATTGTGTTACATTTCAGAAGATAATTTAATTTGGGACTTTAATAATCCAAGTGGATTATTAAAAAGATTGCTATGAAAAAGTAAAGGAATTACTGGATAGTTGGGATACACCAAAAAAATGACCGAAGAGCTCAGGAAAGAGTTCCTGTCATATTGGTATATCAGTTGTTTGAAGTCAAAACCGAAATATATAGATATTCAAAGTTATTTATCTAGGGTCAGTACATTTTGAGAAACATGAATTGGTCCTGTCAAATCAGAAATACCATCTTTTTAATTATGGTTCTCAACTCAAAGAGAGTATTGCGCCACAATCTAAAAAAAGTAGAGATGTTTACATACTTCCACTTAAAGATTCGAATCCTGTGATTCCTCCTAATCCCCTGAATGAACTAACAGAAGCAACGTTTAAGAAAAATGATCACAGGGAATCTATCTTCGGGTGTTAGACGCTGCTTCCAAAAATGGTGTAAAACGAAACGAAAGTCATTCATATTAATTTTATCACTTCCTATATCTGATAATGATTATGTTTTTGTTTGGTGCGCTTTTTGAGTCTAGAACTTCCAAATATCCATTTAAAATTGATAATAAGGTACCACAAAAATAAAGATAGAAAAAATTGGTTCTAAGGCTAAAAATCAAAAAAATGGGAGTTTCAATATTACTCCAATATATATTACAAGATTCGACAAGGAGTATAGAGTGAGTAGGACATCCCAAGAATATGATTTTCTGAATAAAAAAAGTTGTAATTGTTGGACTTGGATCTGTAGGATCATTTGTTGCAAAACAATTTATCCAAAATGGGTATAGAGAAACTTCTTTTAATAGATCCTGATTTTTTTAACGGTCGATAACATTTCAAGACACTACTTAGGTATGGATAGTATAACAGATAATATTCAAAAAGTAGACGCTTTTAGAAGATAGATTGAAAAAGAAAAATCCTGATTTAGAAATTGAATGTGAGGGTATCCGATTTCAAGAAATAGTTCGGAAGAATCCAAATTTATTTTATGAATATGATTTTGTTTTTCTTGTGTCGGAGATACTAAAACTAATTTTTGAAATTAATCATTTTTTTCAGAAAGATTGGAAAAACGGTATTGTATTGCTGGTTAGATCCATATGGAGTTGGGTATCATAACCTACTAGTTTCTCCGCAAAATAATGGATGCTATATGTGTATGAACTATGAAGATGGGCGTCTTGTTAATAATAGAGCCTCTTTTGCAGAGAAAAAAATCAAATATTTGAAAAAAACGTCTAGCTAGCTGTTATTCTTCATTTATTCCTTATAATGTTATTGCGCCTAGTTCTTTGGCAAATAAAGCTATAGAAGTATATTTACAGTACTTGGATGGGGAATTTTCTTCTGAAAACAGACTAGTATCAGAAATTGGTTCAGATAAACAGTTTGGAAAAGAAGGATTTACATATAGTGTTCGATACTACAATTGTTTAAAAAAATAGTGATTTATTAAATATTTCTTTAAGAATAAATACATCTTGTCCAGAGTGTAACGGAGAGTATAAAGTTGATATATGTAAATCTGAACAATAAATATCAAATTGTAATACCATCTGATATTTTTAAATTCATTACTAGAGTTTTAGACAACTGGGTTTTGAACCTGAAGCAGGTGGTATTTTTGTTGGTAAGAGACTTTTTAAATAATTCGATACTTATTGTAAATTTTTTTCAGAACCACAGGATAATGATTTAAGAAGTAGATTTAAATTTTCAAAAACTTCTCCAAACCATCAGAAATTTGCAGATGATTATTTTTGGTAAAAGTTCAGGGTTTTATAAGTTTTAATTGGAGAATGGCATACCCATCCTGAAGATATACCTACTGCATCTTGTGTAGATATTAACTCATGGGAAAAAAAGTTATCTCAGATAATGATGACAGATTGTTCTTTTTTGATAATTGGGCTTCAGGCTGGTAGATTCTACTTTAGGGAATCAAATAAGTGGCAATCAACTCTAATCTATTTTTAAGGATGTATAGATACGTATGAATAGAAAAATAAATTATTTAAGAAATGTTTTTTTGGTCTCAAAAAAATTTTTATTTACCATTAGTATTAATTTTTATATTTCCAATTCTGATTTGCGATCTGATTGGGAAGAGTTTGACCCTAGTTGAAGTTGAAAAAAATATCAAATACCAATCTTTTTACAAGAGCTATTTTTGAAATAATTCCTGATAATTCTATCGCTACTTATACAATTCTTTATTTGTTAATCTTTACTTCATTATTGATGATTTTCAGAAAAAAATAATGCGGAACGAATATTTAATGATGGTCATTCTGTATATCTTCATAACTGTTATAAAAAGACTGTGGATCGCAGCCAATATATTAGGTTATCGAAAGTTACAACTTATAGGTGTCTCAATACCAATGCAGTTTGAACTTATTATTAATGGAGTTTTTTTCAGAGTTTATCTCCGAATCATCTGTTGTGCAATACGACAAATTTAAAGGAGAAATTATTGTTGAGTATCCAATTGAAAACAAAAAGAATAAGGTTGTCAATTTATTAGTGTGTGATACATATGATATTCCTTTAGAAAAGTTAGCAGCTGACTATTTGGAAAAATACAACAGTAAAAATTTCATCACAACGAAAAGTATAGTGGTAACAGATATAACAATCCTAAATTAGTTAGTACAGTTCGAGAAGAAACGCAAAAAAATAGTTAACGCCTATAAAGAGGTCAATCTTTTTATGACAACAAATCCTTTAAATACACAAAAATCGTAGGGACTTCATTCTTAACATTAGATAGATCAAGTTTTGATAGAGTATCGGTTATACAGATGGATGAAACAAAAATTTATAAAGATCAATTTATAATATACAAAAAGATAACATGATGGGGCATTATAATATTCAATTAATGTTTGATAGCATTCTAGCTTCTTGAACTTGCCTGCTTATCCCTTATTATCTTAATGTTGATAATTCAATCTGAATCATACCACTATAAATCCAATTGTAAATTGTTTTTAAAAGTCACTGTCTGTCTATGTTTGCACTATTTTTAGGTCTCATGAGTTTTTGGTGTACTATATTTTTAGAATTTATCTATTAAAAAGTGTACAAAACAATAACAATTTAAATGGTGTGAACTTTTTGGTAAAATTCACACCATTCAAATGAAAAGTTATTCAAATTAGATGAAATTGTTCTTTCTGAAAAACGCGGGGAAACATTGATTTTAAGCGAATATTAAAAATTTATTCAAATAAAAAAATGTTTCCAACCAGGTCTTAAGAAAGCTCGTAAAAGCATCACAATTATCAAAACGTTAATCAACACGCTTATATCAACGTTTACAGACATTTAAGAAATTTCTCTTGGATGTCTTTTTTGTCTAGCTAAATTTTTACAAATTGGGCAATTTAGGTTACTCAATAATATAAAAAGATAAAAAAATTTAAAGTTCGAATTTTAATTTTAAAAAAAGTAATTATTATTGAATATCTGTTCAAACATTTTTTTCTTTTTCTAAGGTTAATATAAGTATATATACTTTTAAAAAAAGGAAGTCAAACATCTTGCTCATAGATTTTTGCATTTTTAAAAAATACATTTTTGTCATATAATAATGTGGAAAAATTGACGGATTCCCTTTAAATAATCATATAATATGAATATGTAAACCCTTACATACTATTCTACTTATACTTGATAAAATGCAAGTTCTTGAGGATCTATAAATATATAGACACTCTTCTATTTATAAAGTGAAATAAAGAATCACGGAGAAAGTTTATGGATATTAAAGAGACATTCAACCAGCTAGACAATACAAAATTTAATGATTTCAATAATCGCCTTGAAGGTTTTGAGAAACTTTTTAAAGACAAATATTATTTTACCCATCCCGAAGATTTTAGCTCAATCTTTAGCATTTTGGTAAAGTATGGAAAAAGTACAAGTAAATATATTTTATCGAAAGGAGAGATATATGAGTGAAATAGTTATTAATGCTCAGAATTTATCTAAAAATTTTTATAATTTTGATTCAAGACTCCCATTTATCAAGAGATTTTTGAAACGTAATCAAATAACGATTCGAGCTGTTCAAGATATTAGTTTTACGATTAAGAGAGGGAGTATAGTTGGCTTTATTGGGAGTAATGGAGCTGGTAAATCCACAACGATTAAAATGTTGACTGGGACTCTTTATCCTAGTTCCGGAAAATTAGAAGTGAATGGAGAAATTCCATTTAAAAGAAGTATAAATTTTAGAAAAAAAATTTCAATAGTAGTAGGAAATAAATTACAGTTATTTCAAGATGTTTCGGCTATGGATTATTTTCAATTGATTGGTACTTTATATGAGGTAGAACCGGCGATTTTACAAGAACGAATTCAGGAATTAAGCAATTTGTTGAATGTAAAAGATCAGCTTTACCAGCAGGTCCGACCCTCTCTTGGACAAAAAAATGAAAATGGAGTTTATCGCGGCATCTTTAACAAGTCCGGAAATATTATTTTTAGACGAGCCTACTATAGGGTTAGATATACAGTCTAAAAAAAGATATCAGAACATTTTTAAAGAAAATGAATGAAGAATGTCATACTACTATTATTTTTAACGAGTCATGATATGGATGATATTTCGTCTGTTTGTGACGAATTAATCGTCATTGACAAAGGAAAAATTATTTTTGCAGGAGTCAATGGATGTTATTTTATCTAAATTTTCTGATTTTTAAATATTTAAAGATAAAAATGACATTAGATTTGGTACCAGAGTTATGCTCTGTTAAAGGAGTAGTAGTCATTTCTCAAACAAAAATCGGAATGTATACTAAAAAAATACCTAGAGATTTTTGTCTTTGAGACATTAGAATCAATCAATAAGCTTGTAGATATAGAAGATTTTTGAAATATCAAATCTTTCTTTAGAAGAAATTATTTTACAAAAACTATTTTTACAAAAAAAGGAGCACAATTGAAAAAAAGAAATGTCTATTATTCTGATATCATTTCGATCTATTTTTGAACTATAAATCAAGTGTACTATTGTTAATGTTACAGGCAAGTATACAAATTATGATATCAGTATTTTTTTATGGACGTATATATATCAGAGTAACCAGATAAATATAGCAGGATATGATTTTTACCTCAATGGTTCAATACTATTTGGGGACTATAATTTTTTTCATATTTTTGTTTTTTTATCCAGTTGATTGGGAAATCAATGACGATGTTCATTCAGGAAATTTTTTTAGCATATTAATAAAACCTGTTACTTTTTTTATAAGTATTATTTTTGTAAAATGCTTGGAGATAGGCTTGCTCATTTATTATTTATCATCATTCCTGTCATTTTATTCTCCAGTGTTTATTACAAGAATGAGTTATTAACCATTGAAATTCTTATTTTTAGGAAGTATTGCAATTATTCTATCTATGGTTCTATGGTTTTTTTAATATCATGTTGTGTAGGTATGCTTTCTTTTTGGTTAGAAAATATTTTTTTGTCCTTACTGTTAAAGAAATAGTAATTCAGTTTTTATCAGGAATATTATTGCCTTTTAAGTCAAATAATTTTTCGTCTGTTTTTTTAGATGTATTACCTTTTAAATACTTAGTATATGAACCGCTTCAGATGTTTAGTAATGATACATATAAATTAATAGACTATTTGAGAATTATTTGTATTCAATTGATTTGTGCATCATTTTTTTATATTATATCAAGATTCATATTGAGAAAAGGAGTGGAGCACTTCTCAAATGTGGGAGGATAAAATGTTTAGAATAAAAAGTAATTTTTAGGCTACTTCATTTTTGGTTTTTTAAATCTGATATGAATTTTCATTTTGACTTCTTTTTGTGGTCTATTTTTCGTCGATACTGTGGATTGGTTTACCTATTGTATTTTTTTAGATTGATTTTTCTTAAACATAGACTCTTTTTAATGGTTGGGACTATTATCAAATTTTATTTTTTGGTAGGTTCTCACACTATTGTAGATGGAGTTATGATGGGATTGTTAATTAGAAGTATGGGAATTTTAGAATCAGATATTTTGAGTGGTAACTTGGATCAAATTTTATTGAGGCCGTTTGATACTCAGTTGTTCTATATTTTTTAGATCATTTAATTTAGTTCAATTCGTGAATACTTTTTGGTCTTATGATCATTTTTATAGTTATGGAAATTTAAATGTACATTTAAATTCATTAAAAAAATATTATTTTATATCCTTTCTTTAATGTGTGGTTGTATTATATATTATTCAATTTGGTTTCTAATAACGATTAGTTCATTTTGGTTCCCAACTAAATTTTTCAAAAAGTAGATGTATTTTTTGAATTATATTGGAATTTCTAAGTATCCATATAATATTTTTTTACAGGTATTAACAGATTGATCACTATGTTATTTGTTCCCAATTTATTAATTGCCAATCCTGCAGTATTAATATTTTTTTAGGGAAAGATACATTGAACCTATTTTTTTCTATCAAATAGTTTTTACAGTTTTTTTGATTATTATCAGTCGTACAATTTTTTTAGAAAAGGATTGAAAAAAATATGAAAGTGCAGGAAGATAAACAATGTTGTTCAGTTATATGTTTGACTAAAGGAAGTGATTCGCTGTACTTTGTTTTTGTGGTCATTGAAACATCAGATAATTATAAACTATAATTTAAAGAATAGTATTATTAACTTATAGGTGCTAAGAAAAAAATTTAAAGAAATTCCCTCATTCAATCAAACTTATTCATATTTTTTTAAAATAAGAAAATAGTTGGATTTTGATGATGGTTGATATAAAGCTAAACTGAAAGTACCTGAAATCCAACTGTGTCAAACCAGGTCTTAAGAAAGCTCGTAAAAGCATCAAATAATAGAAGAATAAAATTTAATATAAAAAAATCCCATCAGAATATTCTGGTGGGATTTTTGATGAGGGAAACCAATCAATTTTGATTTGTTTTTAACCTTTTTATAATAACTGAAAATGCTGTTAAATCAACCATTTCACTTCAAATCATGTTTATAAATCATTCCCACTCAACAGTTGCAGGTGGTTTACTTGTGATATCGTAGACGATACGGTTAACGTGATCAACTTCGTTTACGATACGTACAGAGATTTTTTGGAGTACTTCCCAAGGGATTTTGGCAAAGTCAGCTGTCATTCCATCAATAGAAGTGATAGCACGGATGGCAATGGTATAGTCGTAAGTACGACCATCTACCCATAACACCTACAGAACGAACGCCAGTGTTAACAGTGAAGTATTGCCAAATATCGCGGTCAAGACCTGCTTTGGCAATTTCTTCACGAAGGATAGCATCTGACTCACGAACAGTTTCAAGTTTTTCTTCCGTGATTTCACCCATAACACGGATGGCAAGACCTGGTCCTGGGAATGGTTGGCGCCATACGATGTGGTCTGGCATGCCAAGCTCTGTACCGAGAGCACGAACTTCATCCTTGTAAAGTGTGTTGAGTGGCTCAATCAACTCGAACTGCATGTCTTCTGGAAGTCCACCCACATTGTGGTGAGACTTGATGGTTTGAGCAGTATCCGTACCTGACTCGATGACGTCTGTATAAAGTGTACCTTGAGCAAGGAATTTCACATCTTTTAGCTTGCTTGCTTCATCATCAAAGACATAAACAAACTCGTTACCGATAATTTTCCGTTTTTGTTCAGGGTCAGATACACCTGCCAATTTATCCAAGAAACGTTTGGCAGCGTCTGCTTTAACGATATTCAAACCAAACTTACCACCAAGCATATCCATCACTTGGTCAGCCTCCCCTTTACGAAGGAGACCGTGGTCTACAAAGATACAGATCAATTGATCACCGATGGCTTTTTGAAGGAGAACCCCAACTACAGAAGAGTCAACACCACCTGAAAGTCCGAGGAGAACACGTTTGTCTCCAACTGTTTCACGGATTTGTTTGATTTGCATCTCGATGAAGTTATCCATAGTCCAATCGCCTTTGGCACCACAGATATTCAAGGCAAAGTTACGAAGGATATCATATCCATGTACTGAGTGACGAACCTCTGGGTGGAATTGGATACCATAGATTTTCTTATCTGGGTTTTCAATCGATGCATACGGACAGTCAGCAGAAGTGCCTGTACGAACAAAGTCAGCAGGAATTTCTGTAACAGCATCCCGTGGCTCATCAAGACCAATTGTTTGTCTGGTGTGCCAGCAAAGAGAGCAGAAGACTCCGTCAAGCTAAGCTCAGATTGACCATATTCACGGTTACCAGCATCACCTGCAGGAACAACCTTCCCACCAAGCTTGTGAGTTAATAACTGCATCCCGTAGCAGATTCCCAAAATTGGAATTCCAAGTTCAAAAATCTCTGGATCAATATCGAAAGATCCTTCTTCATACACTGAGTTTGGTCCGCCTGAAAGAACGATCCCAACTGGATTGATTTCACGCACTTCAGCTGCAGTAATCTTGTGGCTCTTCAATTCTGAAAAGACACCAATCTCACGAATACGACGAGAGATGAGCTGATTGTACTGGCTACCGTAGTCAAGCACGATGATTTTTTCAACATCATGCAAATCAGTTGATAGGTTTGTCATCTTTTCCCCTTCTTCTAGAAAATTCTTTTCCTCTATTCTAACACAAAAGCCCCTTCATTACCAATCAAGACTGACTAGGATTGAAGATTTAACAAAATTGCGCTACAATAGGTTATAACACACAGAAAGAGTAGCAAGATGATTCCAGCTTACATACAAATTCACGATCAAATTAAAGCCGAAATTGACCAGAAAATCTGGAAAATTGGACAACGCCTCCCTAGTGAGCGAGACTTGGCTGAGAAGTTCCAGGTTAGTCGCATGACCCTCCGTCAAGCTATTACACTTTTGGTAGAAGAAGGAGTACTGGAGCGCCGTGTTGGTAGTGGTACCTTTGTCTCTAGCACGCGCGTCCAGGAAAAGATGCGAGGGACGACTAGTTTTACTGAAATCATGAAGGCCCAAGGGAAAATACCTTCGACACAGGTTATATCCTACAAACGCACCATTCCTAGCCTTCAAGAAGTAGATAAGCTTGGTATCGACAAGACTGAAACCATCGTTCGAATGGAACGGGTTCGTTATGCAGATGGTGTACCAGTCGTTTATGAAGTCACCTCAATTCCTGAGAAATTTATCAAAAACTTCAAAAAAGAAGAAGTGACCAGCCATTTCTTCCAAACCTTGGAAAAGCACGGCTATCGAATTGGCAAATCTCAACAAACCATTTACGCTCGCTTGGCCAAAGAAAAAATTGCTGAATATCTGAAATCCCCAAAGGACAGGCCATCCTTGGTTTGACCCAGGTTTCTTATTTTGATAATGGTATCGCTTTTGAGTATGTAAAAAGCCAATATGTCGGAGAGAGGTTTGAATTTTATTTAGAAAATAATTAATTTACATAAATTATATTATGTAAATTATATAAGAAGTTTTTATGTCTCAAATTAAATTTGATGCTGTTGCAGCACCTCTCAGTGGACACCTTTATCCTATCCTCTTACTTTTTAGCCTCATTATTGAATGACCCTAACTATGAGATTCGGATTTTTACAGGGCCTCAAAAGCTTAAAGTAGCAGAAGTTATGGGCCTTTACTCTTGTCCCTATTATGGAAAAACCAGGTGGTGCAGGGATTTTTCTTACAATGCATCAAAAATGAGATTCCAGCTTTAATCCTCCGGCATGACTATGACCAATATGATTACGCTATCCGTGGAGTAGAGGCAGGAGTGTCCTTGCAAGCTCCCAAGGACAAGAGTCAAAAGATCGCTCAAGCCTTTGAGCGATTACTTGCAAGAAAAGACTGGTCCCAACTCAAAGAGCTCCTAAAGAGAGCCTAGACCTATGATGCCACCAGCATCTTAAAGAAAGAAATTCATCGCTTAGTTAAAAAGGAGGCGCTATGAAAGTACTTGTAACAGGAGCAACAGGTTTTCTAGGAAAATATGTGGTAAAAGAGTTAGTAGCAGAAGGCTACTTTGTCCGTGCTTTTGGTCGGAATGAAGCAGTAGGACAAAGCTTAGTTTCAGACCAGGTGGAATTTTTCAAAGGAGATCTGAGTTCCAAGCAAGCAGTAGAAGAGGCCTGCAAGGGTGTTGAAATGGTCGTTCATGCTGGAGCTTTATCCACTGTTTGGGGGCCTTGGGAGAGTTTTTACCAAGCTAATGTCCTTGGTACCCAGCATGTTCTAGAAGCTAGTCGAACTAATAAAATAAAACGATTGGTCTATGTTTCTTCACCAAGTATTTACGCCGCTCCAAAAGACCAAATCGGCATCAAGGAAGAAGATGCTCCTACTGAAAATCATTTAAACAACTACATCAAAAGTAAGCTCTTATCAGAGAAGCTCTTTCCTGCTTACCCGGATGTTCCAAGCATCATCCTCCGTCCACGTGGGCTCTTTGGCGTTGGGGATACCAGCATCCTTCCTCGTGTTCTCAAGCTAAGCCAAAAAATTGGAATCCCCTTAATCAAGGAAGGCAAGCAATTGATGGACATGACCTGTGTCGAAAATGTTGCCTTGGCCATCGCTTTGGCTCTGAAAGCAGATCGGGCAGAAGGCCAGGTTTACAACATTACCAACGGCGAGCCGACTCCCTTTAAGGAACTGATCGAAGAAGCCTTGCAGGGCTTGGGACTTCCTATTCGTTATAAAAAACTACCGGCCTTTCTTCTAGGTGGCTTAGCTTCGAGCTTAGAAGTTCTTTATCGGGTCTTACCTCTAAAGGGAGAGCCTCCATTAACTCGCTATACCTACTACCTGTTGCGTTATAGCCAGACTCTTGATATTTCAAAAGCAAGAGAGGAGTTGGGCTATGAGCCACGCATCAGCATCAAGGAGGGAATTGCCCAGTATGTCCAAGATTATCGAAAGCATTAAGTACTTCCCTGCTGGCTATTGTACTAGCAATCTGGCCTTGCTCTTTAAGAGGCAGAAAAGAAAGAAGATGGTTTTTCCAGCCGGTGTCTATCTCTTCAAACACCGAGAACACGGTTATATTCTCTACGATACAGGCTATCATTATGAGATCAAAAGCAAACTCCGTTATCTTTATTACCGCCTTGGCACTCCTATGCAGATGAAGAAGGAAGATCAGATTGATTGTTTGCTTCAAGCGACTGGGATTTCACCAGATGACATTTCTTATGTCATCCTCTCGCATTTTCACCCGGATCATCTAGGAGGAGCGACTTGCTTCAAAAAGGCGCGCTTCTTGGTCACCGAAAGAGCGTATCAAGTCTATCAAAAGCCCAGCTTCAAGGATTTAATTTTTAAAGAGTTTATGCCGGATCATTTTGAAGAATCCGTCAAAATCATGCAACCTCAAGAAACCAACCCTCTTTTTCCTTATACAGCAACAGAGGATATCTTTGGAGACGGTAGTATTCTCCTTAGTTCTCATGATGGACATGCTAAGGGACAGGGTTGCCTATTCCTTCCAGAGTATCAATTGTTTATCGGAGCTGATCTCTGCTGGGGGATTGACCTTCTCCCCTTGACAGAGCAGATGCGCTGGATTCCTAGTCAAGTTCAGGATAATGTTGAGGCCTATTTAGAAAACGTTAATTTCTTGCGATCCTTGTTAAATCAAGGGATCGATGTTCTTGTCAGCCATGATCCAATAAATCGGGTAGAAAGGATACTAGATGAAAAAATGGACCTTTCTTAAAACCTTTTGTCAGAATCGTTGGGGCCACCGCTTTAAGAACCGAGAGGAACTCGAGCGCTACCAAGAGAAAGAGCTGCAAAGTACCAGGCCTTCTTACTCCAACATTCGCCCTATTTCTCTCAAGGTCTTCCAAAGGACTTCCGCTATATGGACAAGACCTTTATGATGGAGCATTTCAATGAGTTAAACACCCAAGGAATCGACCGGGACCAGGCTCTTGAAATGGCCATTCGTGGGGAGCAGTCTCGTGATTTTACAGAGATGCAAGGAGAAGTGGCAGTGGGGCTTTCCTCTGGTACCTCCGGCCACCGAGGCATTTTTATCACAACAGAGACGGAACGTAGTATGTGGGCAGCAGCTATTCTTGCTAAAATGCTCCCAAAAGGGAAGCTCTTTGGCCACCGCATTGCCTTTTTCCTCCGTGCTGATAACGAGCTCTATCAAACCATCAATTCTCCCTTGATTCGCTTAGAATATTTTGATATTTTCAAAGATAGCCAAGAGCATTTAGAACGTTTAAATAACTACCAGCCGACTATCCTTGTGGCTCCAGCCTCTACCTTATTGGATTTAACCAAGTATTTAGAGAATCATGCCCTACAGATTCAACCCCAAAAGGTCGTTTCCGTAGCTGAAATCTTAGAGGATCGGGACCGGGACCTCATCCGTCAGGCGTTTCATCTTTCTAAGGTCGATCAGGTCTATCAAGCAACAGAAGGTTTCTTAGCTTGTACCTGTTCTGAGGGGAACTTGCACCTCAACGAGGACATTTTATCAGTGGAAAAAAAGACTATTTGGATGACCACCGCTTTTATCCTATCATTACCGATTTTTAAACGTAGTAGCCAGCCGATTTTCCGCTACCGGCTCAATGATATTCTGGTAGAGGATCCAGAGCCTTGCCATTGTGGTTCTGTCTTTACAAGGATTGCTAAAATTGAGGGCCGGTCGGACGATATCTTTTATTTCAAAAAAGCAGACGGCGAGCTACAGATGGTTTATCCAGACTTCATTCGACGTTGTATCCTCTTTGTCGAAGGGATTCAAGACTATCAAGTGACTCAAACCAAAGATGGACAAGTCCAGGTTGCCCTCAGCAAACGTTCACCTGATATAGAAGAGGCTATCCTCAACCAATTTCAAGTCTTAGCAGATCAAAAGGGCTTTATCATGCCCAAACTCACTTTTATTGACTACCAATGGGACACGACACGCAAACTCAAGCGCGTACAACGTCTTCACAAATAGGAGGAAGCATTATGACAAGTGTACAAAGACATGTTCGTATTAAGAGCTATGGAACAGCCTTACCCAAGCATCAAGTCATCTTTAAGGATCAGACACGTTACCGAGTAAAAGAAGATGAAGAATCTCAGATCGACTTAGCTGCTCGTGCTATTGAACAGGCTCTAGAGCAGGCAGGATTGACCATGGCAGATATTGACTGCCTAGTTTCAGCTAGCGCCGTAGGGGTTCAGCCGATTCCATGTACAGCAGCTCTAATCCATGAACGGGTTGCCAAGGGACTTGACCATTCCCGCTATGGATATCAATACCACTTGTACCAGCTTTATTTCGGCCCTCAGTACCATTTCATATCTGATCGAAGGTGGCGAGTACAAGCGTGTCCTCATTGTGTCCAGTGAAGTAGGAAGTCTCGGTCTCAATCCCAAGCAGAAAGAAAGCTATGAATTGTTTAGTGATGGGGCAGCTGCCTTTTATCTTTGAAAGTACCACAGAAGATCTGGGAGTGATGGCAAGCCTTCAACGGACCTGGTCTAAGGGAGCCCATGATACAGAGATTCGTGGTGGTTTAACCGCCTACCACCCAAAACATTATAGTGAATCAACCAAAACCGACTTCATGTTTGATATGAAGGGGAAGAAGATTTTGCTTCTATCTGCGCGTGTTATTCCTGACATGTTCCAAGAATTTCAAGACAAGGTCGGCCTATCGCTTGCTGATGTAGACTATATCATTCCTCACCAAGCCAGTCGTGCCCTTCCTTTGGTTATGGAAAAATTAGGGGTACCAGACCATCAGTATCTTAACATTGTTAGCGATTACGGAAACATGGTTTCAGTAGCTGTACCTTTTGGTCTAGCTTACGCCATGGAACATGGCCTTGTCAAAGAAGGAGATACCATCTTCTTAATGGGAACTGCAGCGGGTATGACGGTCAATATGTTGGCTCTGAAAATCTAATTCTTTGCTTAGATAAAAAATAGTGTCTACTCCTAAAAACACAGGCAAAAAGCATGAAGTCCCGCTAGTCTTTGGCGGGCTTTTTTGATATAATGAAAGGTATGGAAATTGAGAAAACCAACCGAATGAATGCGCTCTTTGAGTTTTATGCTGCGCTCTTGACGGACAAGCAAATGAACTACATCGAGCTTTATTACGCAGATGACTATAGCTTAGCTGAGATTGCGGAAGAGTTTGGAGTGAGCCGTCAGGCGGTTTATGACAATATTAAGCGGACAGAGAAGATTCTAGAGGATTATGAGATGAAGTTGCATATGTACTCTGATTACATTGTACGCAGCCAGATTTTTGATCAGATTTTAGAACGCTATCCGGAAGATACTTTTCTACAAGAGCAGGTTGAAATTTTATCAAGCATTGACAATCGGGAGTGATTATGGGCAGTCTGGTCGTTTATCAAGGAATACCTTGCAAACTATTAGTAGCAGAGGAAGTATTTCCTACTCGACTACAGATTATCTCGCCCAATGATATCTCCAAAGCTATGCAAATAGGTTTTAGCTGTTGGGGATATCCAAATGAAATCATGAAAGAAGTCACACCCGAAGAACTAGAATGTTTGCAACATTTCGGACGATATCCACTGAATTGAAAAAATAGGAGAAAATAATGGCATTTGAAAGTTTAACCGAACGTTTACAGAACGTCTTTAAAAATCTTCGTAAGAAAGGGAAAATCTCTGAAGCAGATGTCCAAGAGGCAACCAAAGAGATTCGTCTAGCCCTCTTAGAGGCTGACGTTGCCCTTCCAGTTGTAAAAGACTTTATCAAACGCGTCCGCGAGCGTGCTGTAGGTCATGAAGTCATTGAAACCTTGAACCCTGCCCAACAAATCGTAAAGATTGTCGATGAAGAATTGACAGCGATTTTAGGTTCAGAAACAGCAGACATTATCAAATCTCCAAAGATTCCAACCATTATCATGATGGTCGGTCTTCAAGGGGCTGGTAAAACAACCTTTGCTGGTAAATTGGCCAACAAATTGGTCAAGGAAGAAAATGCGCGTCCTTTGATGATTGCGGCCGATATTTATCGTCCAGCAGCCATTGACCAGTTGAAGACGCTTGGTCAGCAGATCAATGTCCCAGTCTTTTCACTCGGTACAGAAGTCCCTGCAGTAGAGATCGTTCGTCAAGGTTTGGAGCAAGCGAGAGCCAACCACAATGACTATGTCTTGATTGATACGGCTGGTCGTCTGCAAATCGATGAAAAACTCATGGGCGAGTTGCGCGACGTCAAAGCCCTTGCTGAGCCAAATGAAATCCTCTTGGTTGTCGATGCTATGATCGGTCAAGAAGCGGCCAATGTGGCGCGTGAGTTCAACGAACAACTCGAAGTGACCGGGGTGATCTTGACCAAGATTGATGGGGATACCCGTGGTGGTGCGGCCCTTTCTGTCCGTCAGATTACTGGGAAGCCAATCAAATTCACTGGTACTGGTGAAAAAATCACTGATATCGAAACCTTCCACCCAGACCGCATGTCTGGTCGGATCCTCGGTATGGGGGATATGCTGACGCTGATCGAGAAGGCTTCTCAAGAATACGATGAGAAACGTTCCCTTGAACTCGCTGAGAAGATGCGGGAAAATACCTTTGACTTCAACGATTTCATCGATCAGTTAGACCAAGTTCAAAACATGGGACCAATGGAAGATCTACTCAAGATGCTTCCAGGTATGGCCAACAACCCAGCCATGAAGAACATCAAGGTTGATGAACGAGAAATTGCTCGCAAACGTGCGATCGTATCATCCATGACCCCAGCTGAACGGGAAAATCCAGATTTGTTAAATCCAAGCCGTCGTCGTCGGATTGCGGCTGGTTCAGGAAACAGCTTTGTCGAAGTCAATAAATTCATCAAGGACTTTAACCAAGCCAAACAGATGATGCAAGGCGTCCTCTCTGGCGATATGAACAAGATGATGAAACAAATGGGGCTCAATCCAAATAACATGCCGAAAAATATGCCTGGTGGAATACCTGATATGTCTGCCCTCGAAGGCATGATGGGACAAGGTGGCATGCCTGACTTGTCAGCTCTTGGTGGAGGCGCTGGAATGCCTGATATGAGCCAAATGTTCGGTGGTGGTCTCAAAGGAAAAGCCGGTGAATTTATGATGAAACGGGCGATGAATAAGATGGCCAAACAAATGCGCAAAAATAAGAAAAAACGGAAATAATCGTTTCTAAGAGGGCCTGGAACACACTGTTCTGGGTTCTTTTAGAAACTACTACTAGAGGAAAGATGTTAAAAAAACTATTTCAACAAGTCATTCGTTTCTTTGTAAGACTGTTTTCTTCGCACAGAAAGCCCTTTGAATTTCCTAAAGGGTCAAAGAAACCACCAATCAGACCGATTATCTTTGTACCTGGGAGTTCAGCCAGTATCCAGCGATTCAACGGAACCATCCGCATGCTCCATCGCTTTTCTAGAAAAAAACAGAGTCTTTTAAAAATAAAAGTCAATAAAGATGATTCTATAGAAATGGAGGGAAGACTGAATACGAAAGAGCCGAATCCGATGATTGTGATTGGCTTCGAGAACAATCGAGATGGCTACAGCAATATCAAGCAGCAAATCGAATCCCTTAAGATTGCTTTAACCTATCTTCTTGATCACTATTATTTTACAGAGTTCAAGGCAGTTGGGCACTCCAATGGTGGACTAGTTTTGACTGGTTTATTGGAAAGTGGCTTTTTAGAAAAGAAAAAGCTGACCGTAAGCAAGCTCGCTATTATTGGTAGTCCTTACCAATTCAATCAAGAAATGTTTGACGATTTTCAAAAATGGAAGCATCGCTTAGAAAAAGAAGTAGAGGTCCTTAACTTTGTCGGTAGCTTTGCTGGGAAATCAGATGGGATCGTTCCCCTCTCTAGTGCCCAAGCAGCACAATCTATTTTTGAGAAACAAGCCTATACAGAAGTAAATTTAAAAGGACGCAAGGCTCATCATTCAGCTTTACCCACTAATCCAGATCTAGTGAAACAATTAAGTCTATTTTTGAATCTGTAAGTAAATTACATAATTTCGGTTATGTAATTTTTATTTGTCTCTTGCAATCCTTAAGTAAATATGGTACATTTTTGGTAGCGATTACACATACTTAAGGAGGATTTTATGAAAGATCCCAAATTATTAGAAACAATGAAAGATTACATGGGACGGGATGAGCTTCCCAGCAGATTTTGATGCCTTTTGGGATCAAGCCCTAGCAAAGATGACTGAACTGCCTGAATATAAGCTCGAAGAACGAGATTTCAGCATTCCAAATGTGATTTGTTATGAATTAACCTTTAAAGGAACACGAGATGGACTAGTTTATGCGCGGGTTGTTTTTCCAAAAACGGATAAAAAGGTTCCCGTCATTTTCCATTTTCATGGCTATATGGGTCGTTGTTGGGATTGGGCTGATATGCTGGCTTATACAGTAGCCGGCCATGGTGTTGTGTCTATGGACGTAAGAGGGCAGTCAGGCTATTCAACAGACGGTGACCGTTCACCACTTGGTAATACGGTAAAAGGACAGATTATCCGCGGAGCCGTGGAAGGTCCTGAGGAGCTCTTTTATAAGGATGTCTACTTGGATCTTTACCAGTTAATTGAAATTGTAGCCAGCCTTCCTCAAGTAGACGACAGCAAACTCGCCAGCTATGGAGCCTCTCAAGGTGGTGCCCTAGCTCTGGTTGCTGCCGGATTGAATCCACGAATTTGCCGAACAGTAGCCATTTATCCATTCTTATCAGACTTCAGACGAGTATTAGAGATCGGGAACACCAGTGAGGCCTATGACGAGCTTTTCCGTTATTTCAAGTTCAATGATCCATTCCACGAAACCGAAGATCGTTTGATGCAGACATTGGCCTATATTGATGTAAAAAACTTTGCCCATCGCATCAAAGGACAGGTTCACATGATTACAGGCTTAGATGATGATGTCTGTTATCCTGTGACACAGTTTGCCATTTATAATCGATTAGAAGGTCCAAAAGAGCATTTAATCATGCCAGAATATGCCCATGAAGCTATGAACGTCCAAGTCAATGATCGAGTCTACAATTGGCTCTGTGGTAGCAAGATTTCCTTTCGATATGTAGAAAAAAATAAGATACAGAAGAAAAACAATCAGTAGATCCATGAGATTTGCTGATTTTATTGTGTTAAAAATCTAGTATAGAAAGAGATACAAAAGAGTCCTATATAAACCCCTATAACATCTTTCCGAAAAAAACTATAATTTTTCTTGAAAAAAATATCTGGCTATGCTATACTACTAGTATAGAAAGATTTGGAGAAAAACATGAAACGCGAGATCTTATTAGAACGGATTGATAAACTCAAACAAGTCATGCCCTGGTATGTATTGGAATATTACCAATCGAAACTGGCCGTTCCATACAGTTTTACAACCTTGTACGAATACTTAAAGGAATATGATCGATTTTTTTCACCTGGGTCTTTGGAATCTGGTATATCGGATGCTGACACCATGGCCGATATCCCTTTAGACGTTCTGGAGCACATGACCAAGAAAGACATGGAATCCTTTATTCTTTACTTACGTGAACGTCCTCTGCTCAATGCCAATACGACAAAAAACGGTGTTTCCCAAACAACTATTAACCGTACCCTTTCTGCATTATCTAGTCTTTATAAGTATTTGACTGAGGAAGTTGAAAATGAGCAAGGGGAACCTTATTTCTACCGTAATGTCATGAAGAAGGTTGCTACTAAGAAAAAGAAAGAAACCTTGGCTGCTCGAGCTGAAAATATCAAGCAGAAGCTCTTTTTAGGTGAGGAAACAGAAGGTTTTCTTAACTATATCGACCAGGAGTACCCTCAAACACTCTCAAATCGCGCCTTATCCTCTTTTAATAAGAATAAAGAGCGAGATTTAGCCATTATCGCACTCCTTCTTGCCTCTGGTGTCCGTCTCTCTGAAGCCGTTAACCTAGACCTTCGTGACCTCAATCTTAAGATGATGGTCATTGACGTCACTCGAAAAGGTGGAAAACGAGACTCAGTCAATGTTGCTGCCTTTGCTAAGCCTTATCTAGAACAATATCTCGCGATTCGAGACAAACGTTACAAGGCAGAAAAGACTGATACAGCTCTCTTTCTGACCTTGTATCGAGGTGTTCCAAACCGGATCGATGCTTCTAGCGTTGAAAAGATGGTCGCCAAGTATTCAGAAGACTTCAAAGTCCGCGTGACACCCCACAAGCTTCGCCATACATTAGCAACTCGTCTCTATGATGCTACCAAATCACAGGTCTTGGTCAGCCACCAGCTAGGACATGCTAGCACCCAAGTTACAGACTTATATACGCATATCGTTAATGATGAGCAGAAAAATGCCTTGGATAGTTTATAAAATTACATAACGTAAATTATGTAATTTATTAGTTTTAAAAAGAGCGATAGATTTTTTGAATGTCTACCGCTCTTTTATACTTTCTATAAAAATTCGATCCAATAATTACGGTGTGGTTCAATAATGACTGGTTTTCCCCAGAATGATTTTAGATAGGCCAAGTTTGCAGGGGTGACAGGTCTTTTTTCACCATTGAACTTCTCTGCACTCTCTTTCGTTAGAAAGCATTTAACAGCTTCATATGGTGTACCATCGCTCGCTATTCGATCAATTCCTAAATAAGCAATTTCATCACCGGCTTTTGGAAAATCTGTAAATAGTTTACCAATAAAATAAACCGTCTTATCTTTCATTAATTCATAAGCCTTACTATTTTCCAGTCTGTTATTCGCTGCAGCGTACATAATACAAAAACTGTCCACAATATCTTTCAAAGGCATTAATTCTTCTTTGCTGACTATAATTTCGTCGGGAGCAAGTCCACCAAGGATTAAATTTTTATAATGAGGTTGCTGGATGATATTATCTAAAGCCATTCCTAATGGTAGTTGGACAGCTTGATAGCCTAATGGTTCGAGCTCTTGCTTTTTCTGGTCAAGGTGTCCTTGTGTAATACTGACATTCAAATCATAAGGACTGGAAGGTTGTTGCTTGCTAAAAAAAGCCACTACTATACGATCTAACTGTTCAAATAGACCAAGATTTTCAACTGGAATTTTCATCATTGAATATGATCCCCTTTTTTGTTAAGATTTTCTCTATATTCTACTCTCATTATTTTTTTGAATATCAA
>BNJU01005110.1_pt1 | contig 55757 bp, 70 predicted proteins | sample 8539281 | NCBI WGS metagenome assembly BNJU01 (sample SAMD00202456, study PRJDB9452) | human saliva metagenome | isolation source: human saliva | place: Japan
ATTAAAGTGCGGTTGAAAACTCAAATTTTTAACTGCACTTTTTATCTTAAAACAAATATGAAGATACAAAAATACTTTCAAAGCAAATGTTATTTGGGGCAGTTTAGGTTTTAGTTTAGCGATTATTGCAGCCCTCTTTGATTTGATACGCAGCAAACGATATCTTATCTTGCTGCGTGAGAAAGCATTTTATTTTCTCTCAATTTTAGCTGGTTTTATATTTTACTGAGTGCATCTATTCTTTTACTTCTTCTTGGCGTTAGGACGATACGGCGATATTAAACTCGGGAGTGATGAGGAAGAACCAGAGCTTAAATTAGGCTCTGATTGCATTACTTCTTCACCTCTGAATTGGTATTGGCATTGTTTTTCTTGGTGTTGCTGAACTGCTTTCATATTTTCTTTCACCAATAGGGTGAATATGAGAAAGTTGGAACGGCATTATTTTTAGTATTTTTCATTGGAGTATCAGTGCTTGGCTATTTATGGATTATTATTGCACTCTACGATAGCTTACTTTCGGATTTCGCTATAAATTACCCTTTTCTTTACGCTCTTGTTTTTATCCCTTACTGAAAGAAAAGATTAATGGAAAGAGTAGATGTCATTGATATTCTCGGATTTGTACCACCTTATTTGGCGTAGTCGCAACCTTTAGGTTACAGTGCATTCGGTTGGCTGCCGCATCCATTCAATGCATTTATTGATAACTCACCCGTATTTGGTTCCCCTTTATTTTTAGTGAGTGTTTTTATCATTGCTATCTTAATTTCACTGCAGGGTATCGCCAACGGGTTCCGAATTCTTAGTGAGCTTAATCTAGCGTTACCTTTCTTTATGTTATTGGATTTTGCTATTCGGTCCAACAATATATTTAATTTCTGCTTTACGGAAAATATTGGCACCTATTTAAGCGGTTTAATTAGAGTCGGTTTCAGCTTATGCCTATGATGTAGAACATCTAGATTGGTTTTATGGATTGACGTTTTTACTGGGCATGGTGGTTTTTCTATGGGCGCCAGGCTTTTGGGATTTTTATCGCACGGATTTCTCGTGGACGAACTGCGGGAGTTTATTTTCGGCGTATTGATGGTACCAAGTTTATTCTTCGTTTTGTGGTTCACTGTATTTGGTAATGGAGCAATGTGAATGAACATTCGCAAGAGCATTAGCTCGCTGTAAATAAGTGATCACTTTTTGATTTTGTGTTATTTACCCTATTCCGCTTAACTAAAACGTTAGCTTTATTTATTATCACACCTTTTTATCGTCACCATTAACTTGGTATTTATACGTTTAATAATATCGCAATTGAACATAGCCAGGTTTCACCTCGTTGGCAATCATGTTTTGGGGTGGTTTATTGTCAAGCAGTTACGTTTGTTCTTTATCTTTTGGCGGTATTGAAATACACAATCAACGATGTTGTTTTTCTTTACCCTTTTGCTCTATTGATGTCAGTGATGGCATGAGTTTGTTAAAAAGGTTTACGATTGAACGTCAATATTATTCCAACAGAGGTTTCAGATTTGTGGACAGTGCAAACTGATGTAGCCGCTAAGACAGTTAGTGATTGAACCTAAGCGAGATGACGCCATTCCATTTAAAACAACGGCACTTTTTAGCAATGAGAGAGTTACGGCAGTTACCATTGGTACCTATGGTCTAAATGTGACTCACAGCAACGTTTTTGACGTCGATAATAATCAACTGGTCCTTTTCTATTGAAAATGGATTAGCAGAAGATACCAAATTACCTTGTTTGAGAAGCCTGCATCTGGAAACAGCACAAGTTCATCATGCATTAATGAGTTTCTAACCATATTCAATTGGAAGGTTATCTCTTGAATATTACGAAGGAAGAGGATTTGATCGTGACATCTTGGCAATGTTATGAGCGATACATGAGAGAGCTGGATTTTATTATTTCATAATTCTGTCTCATGAGCAAACAGAACTATTGAATAATCAGAATAAAGTGCGGTTAAAAAATCATTATTTTTGACCGCACTTTTAAAAATTACCTCTTGAGACAAATGCATAAAAAGAGTATATTCAAGCCCAAATTTTCAATTTAATTCTAACGGAGTTTTTCTATGTTTGGTTTATCCCGCAGCAAAATGATTATTTTATTAGTCGTGATTTTATTAGTATTCGGTACCAAAAATTACCATGCGCGGATCTGATCTGCGCAGCAGTAAAAGGTTTTAAAAAGCGATGTCTGATGACGAACCGAAAAAGATGCTGAGTTTATCAAATTAAAAGACGGTACAACTACCGCTGAAAAACTGAAACTGTAAAAGATAAAGAACAGGCGCAACCGTGTTTGATATTGGTTTTTCCGAACTTGTTTTATTGATGCGCGCGCTTTGAGTGGTGCTAGGCTCAGCGTTTACCTGTGGCTATTCGCACGGTAATGGGTCATGAAAACGATCCGTGGATTGGCAGCTAATGTTCAAAAATGAATTAAACAGCTTAAATGCAAGAGTTGCAAGATAGTATTAAGAAAGGGAACAACTTAATCTTCAAACAGCTTTTCCAGATTTAAGTAAAACCGTTGAAGAGCTGAAAGAGCTGCTCAAAAATGCGCAGAGTTAGAAGAAAAGCAGCTGGCAGGTAACAACGGTGAAGAGCAAATTAAAGAAATTAAAAGTGCGTCTGAAAATCCGGCTGATTCTACGGAAAACTTGAGGTAAGCGCAAGAGCAAACAAGAGAAAACCGTGAAACAGCATCCACAGAACATGCAGAGAATGAAACTGCCGAAGTGTTTGGAATCTGAAAAACAGAAGTGGATTTGACCGCACTTGAACCTCATGAACAAGCTGAATTAACTGGAGCGTTTATCCGATTACTATTCGCCGATGATGTGGAGCTACAGCCACACCCGAAATCTGAAGCGAAGTCCTAGGAGGATAATTATGAGCACTATGACGGACGATTCCCCAACCGTTAATTACCCATCTTGTTGAACTTAGAAACCGCTTATTGCTGTGTAATTTGTATTTTTAGTGGTTTTGTGGCGTTATTTATTTTTCTAATGATATTTATCATTTTGTCGCCGCACCTTTAACAGCGGTGGATGCCAAAAGGGCAACGATGATTGCAACCAATATCCAAACGCCTTTTCTTACGCCAATTAAATTAACCGTGATTGTTTCGGTGTTTATTTCTTGTACCTTTATTTGCTTTATCAAATTTTGGGCATTTGTTGCACCAGCACTGTATCAAGTCGCATGAAAACGTTTAATTTCTATCCGTTATTATTTTCCAGCACAGTTTTATTCTATTGCGGTGTAGCGTTTGTTATTATGTTGTTTTCCTTCGTGTTTAGTTTCACGCAAACTGCACCAGAAGGGTAGCTATCGCAACAGATATCAGCAGTTACCTTGATTTTGCGCTAGCATTATTCTTTTGGCTTTTCGGTGTGTGTAGCTACCTGTTGCCATTATTTTGTTTTGCTGGACAGGTGTCACAACCACGAAAGCATTAGCTGCAAAAACGCCCTTATATTATTGTGGGAGCGTTCTTTGTTGGCATGATCTAACGCCACCAGACGTGTTCTCTCAAACTTTACTTGCTGTACCAATGTGTCTTCTTGAATTAGGCTTGTTAGTTGATCGTTTCTATCAAATCGAAAGAGGATGAAGAAGAGAGCAGTTGATGAGGAAAGGCTAGAAAATCAGGTGATTTGAATCACAAAGATTACGAAAATGGGCGATAGATACGCCTTTTAAACATCATAAAACAGGAAATATTATTATGACTCAACAAATTTTAGGCGGTTTTTCCAACCTGTCGTCTTCGTCGTTTACGTAAACATGATTTTAGATGCCGTTTAGTGGCAGAAAATACTGAACCGCGAATGATTTTAATTTATCCATTTATCATTGAAGGTGAAAAATCATCGTGAACCAGTCCCTTCTATGCCTAAAAGTTGAACGTTTAACGATCGATCGCTATTAATCGAAGCAGGCCTTTATAGATCACGGCGTGCCAGTGATTTCATTATTCCTGTAGTTGAGCAAGATAAAAATCTTTAATGGCGGATGAGGCATTTAACCCGGAATGTTTGGCACAGCGTCAGAGAGCATTGAAAGACGCTTATCCAGAATTAGGGTATTAACCGATGTCGCACCTGATCCTTATACACTCACATGGACAAGACGGGATCACTGATGAGAAGGGTTGTCCTAAACGATATTACAACAGATATCCTGATTAAACAGGCTGTTTCATTACGCGAATCTGGTGCTGATATTGATGCACTGGAGGATATGATGATGGACGTATTGGTCGTATTCGTCAGGCATTGGAAGAAATGATCATCATAATACGCAAATTATGGCGTACTCAGCAAAATATGCGTCTAACTATTATGGTCCATTCCGTGATGCAGTCGGTTCTTGCGGGCAACCTGAAACAGGTGGAGACAAGAAAACCTCATCAACCAGATCCAGCCAACGGTAATGAAGGCTTTGCAAGAAGTTGGCTTGACTTTACAAGAAGGGCGATATGAGGATGGTGAAACCAGGTATGCCATATTTAGATATGGTATATCGCGTGAAAGACTATTTTCGTGTGCCAACCTTTGCTTATCAAGTTTCGGTGAATATGCGACATACATGGCAGCCATTCAAAAATGGTTGGTTGAAAGAAAAAGAATGCATCATGGAATCATTGCTTTGCTTTTAAGCGTGCGGGTGCGATGGTATTTTGACGTATGCGAAGCAAGTCGCTGAATGGCTTTACTTAGAAGGTAAAATAAATAAGCACTTTTTAACTTGAAGTGCTAATCCTGGTACTAATTTTAGATATCATTCTAATCAAAAATGAGAAAAATATTAAATGCTTTTCTCGTTTTTATTTTTCTTCATTTTTCTATACCATTGCCCTAGTTGATTTTCCATTGTTATATTGATGACACGCCGCAACAAGACGGTGATAACAAAAATAACGTTACACACATCATATTAACTCACTACTAGAAGGAAAATCCTATGTCAGCAGTAGCACTTAGACGCGTTTCTCGAAAAAGTGGTCAACGTACGGCCACCAACCCTGAATTTTTATAGCCGTTCGTGAAGTCTTCACGTCTATCTGGCCTTCTGAAGCACAACCCAAATACCGTTCAGAAGCTTTATTAGAGCGTTTAGTGAGCCAGAGCGCGTAATCCAATTCCGTGGGGCATGGACTGATGATAAAGGCCAAGTTCAAGTAAAACCGTGCTTTCTGCGTGCAATTCAACAGTGCATTGGTCCTTTTAGAAGGTAGCGTTTTCATCCATCTGTTAACTTATCATATTTTAAAATTTTAGGTTTTGAACAGATCTTTAAAAATGCCTTAACCACATTGCACAATGGCGGTGCAAAGGCGGCTCAGATTTTGATCCTAAAGGCAAATCAGATGCCGAAGTGATGCGTTTCTGTTGCCGCGTTAATGGCCGAACTGTATCGTCATGTTGGCCCAGATACCGATGTGCCTGCTGGTGATATTGGTAGGTGGTCGCAGAAGTCGGTTATCTTGCAGGCTATATGAAAATTATCCAACCAAGCTGCTTGTGTCTTTACTGGTCGTATCTTCATTCTGGTGGGGAGCTTAATTCGCTCCAGAAGCAACAGGGCATGGATTGGTTTATTTTGCCTGCCAATGCTTGCAGAGAAAGGGATAGCTTCCAGCAAAACAGTTTTAGTTTCGGTTCGGGTAACGTGGCGCAATATGCCATTGAAAAAGCGATGGCGCTCGGTGCGAAAGTCGCAACCTGTTCTGACTCTGCGGGTTATGGTATTTACCAGAAGGTTTGATCGTACCAGAGGCGTTATTAGAGCTCAAAAATGTAAAACGGTCGAGTCAGAAGAGTTTTGCAAAACAATTTGCTCTTCAATATTTTGCGGGTAAACGCCTTGGGAAGTGAAAGGATATTGCACTTCCTTGCGCAACCCAAAATGAATTAGAGATCTCGATGCGAAAGCCTTAATTGCAAAATGGTGAAATTAGCTCGCTGAGGGTAAAACATGCCAACCACTATCGAAGCGACAGAAGCATCTCTTAGAGGCTGGTGTGCATTATTTGGCCCAGGTAAAGCGGCTAATGCAGGTGGTGTTGCACATCAGGTTTAGAAATGGCGCAAAGTTCACAACGTTTATACTGGACTGCTGAAGAGGTGACAGACAGCTTCATCGCATCATGTTAGATATTCGCGCAAAACCGTAAAAAATACGGTTCAGCAGAAGGCCAAGCAAAACATTAATCTGCGTAGTTGGTAAACGTGGCAGGCTTAGAAAGTGGTTGACGCGATGTTAGCGCAAGGCGTTTATTAATTCATTAAAATGAATAAAATTGACCGCACTGCGTGATGAAGTGCGGTCATGCGTGAATTTCGCAGAAATAGGCTATTGGTCGCTTTTGCTCAAAAAGTGTAAAATCTTCAGGCTTTTTGTCATATATACAGAGTAGGGTAAGCTATATTCTTAAATCACTTTCGAGTTTGAGAATATTCTTTTAGTACTAAACATTTAGAGGAAGGTTGCGGTAACCATTCGTTTATCTCGTGGCGGAGCTAAAAACGCCCATTTTATCAAATCGTAGAAGCGACAGTCGTTCACCACGTGACGCCGTTTCATTGAGCGTAGGTTTCTTCAACCCAATCGCACAAGGTAACGCAGAGCGTCTTCGTGTTGATCTTGAGCGTAAACCACTGGGTTGCTCAAGGTGCATCACTTTCAGATCGTGTTGCAACGTTGGTAAAGAAGCTCGTGCACATAATCTCGCTTTTTGATGAAGTTCTTAAACCAAGATAGGTGAAAAATATGGAACAACGCATTGAAGCTGTGGGCAAATTAGGCTCAACCTACGGTATCCGTGGGTGGTTACGTATTTATTCATCAACAGAACAAGCTGAAAGTATTTTTGATTATCAACCTGGTTTTCTTTAAAAATCAAAGGTGAATGGCAGCCAACTGAATTAGAAAACTGGCGTCATCATAATCACGAAATCATCGTTAAATTAAAAAGGCGTTGATGATCGGAAGCCGCACAACTTTAGGCATACGTTGAAATTGGTGGATTTATCTGTTTTCCCTGAACTGAAGAGGGCGATTATTACCGGCAATGACTTTAATCGGTTGTTCAGTCGTCAACCTAGAAGGTTATACAATGAACGGTAACAGAGTGATGGAAACCGGTTCTAATGATGTGTTAGTGGTTAAAGCTACTACTAAAGATGCTGGAAAACAAGAGCGGTTAATTCCGTTTGTATGAATAAGTAGTTAAAAGAGTCGATCTCACCCACGAAAACAATTGAAGGGATTGGGACGCTGGTTTCTAATCAAGTATGCACAAACGTAATGTAGTGCAGGCTTTTATGTGATAGGGTGATTTCATATTCCCTGAAATGCTTTAAAAGGACATGGAATTTGGGGGTTACAGGTAGAGCCGTAAAACATAATCTTCTGCAAGTGGAATGTTGAACCCAAGAGATTTCACATTTGACATGCATAAAAACCGTGGATGACCGTCCCGGCGGTGGTGGTCAGGAATGCTGATGATGGTGCAACCTTTTACGGATGGTGATCGTGCTGCGAAAGCAGCGGCAGGAGAAGCGCGAAGGTGATTTACCTTTCGCCACAAGGACGTAAAACCTCGATCGCGGTGGTAATCTGAGCTTGCTCAAAAATCAGAAATTGATTTTTGGTATGTGGACGTTACGAAGGTATTGATGGCGATTGATCCAAACTGAAATTGATGAAGAATGGTCAATCGGCGATTACGTTCTCGACCGGTGGGGAGTTGCCGGCAATGACATTAATTGATGCTGTTGCACGTTTTATTCCCCGCGTATTAGGCAAACGCCTCCGCAGAAGAAGATTCTTTGCAGACGGTTTATTAGATCGCCCGCATTACACCGCAGACCGAAGTGTTAGAAGGATTAATCTGTACCACCCAGTGCTGATGTCGGGACATCACGAAGAAATTCGGAAATGGCGATTACAGCAATCGCTACAAAGAACGTGGCCTGACGCCCTGAGCTCTTGCAGGGCCTAGTTTGACTGACGAACAACGTAAGCTGTTAAAAGAGGCAAGCCGAACATAACAGTTAGTTTTCAGTTACATCTAGGATCAACTAAAGGATCAAACAATGTCTAACATTATCAAACAACTTGAACAAGAACAATTAAAACAGAAACGTACCTAGCTTCCGCCCAGGTGATACTTAGAAGTTAAAGTATGGGTAGGTTGAAGGCAGCAACGCCGTTTGTGCAAGTATCTTTCGAAGGCGTGGTTATTGCAACTCGTAACCGTGGTTTGCACTCAGCATTCACTTTACGTAAAATTTCTAACTGGCGTAGGTGTTGAGCGTGTATTCCAAACTCACCTCCAGCTGTAGATTCTATCGCTGTTAAACGTAGAAGGTGCAGTACGTAAAGCCAAACTCTTTACTACTTACGTGAACGTTCAGGTAAACTCAGCTCGTATTAAAGAGCGTTTAGGGCGAATAATTGTAACAAAAAGGCTGGTTTTCCAAGCCTGTTTTTTATGAGTGGCGGTCAGAATTAAGACCGCTTCATAATTTCAAAACTCATCGTTGGTTTTCGCCACCATAAGTTTGCCGATGAGGAATCCATCGCTTCCACTTCGCCCATTGGCTAAGGATTTTTGCGAAGAATCCACATTTTTTGTAATTCATCTGGTGCGTAAGTCTTCTTTACGCGTACCTGAACGGTTGAAGTCGATTGCTGAAATCACACGTTTTCAGCGATTTTGCGAGAAAGATGTAATTCCATGTTACTGGTACCTTTTAAATTCTTCAAAGATAACCTCATCCATTTTGAACCGGTATCTATGGGCGTAGTTGCAATAATGGTTAACCACCACTCTTTTCTACGTTACGCGCAGCACCAAAGAAACGTTTTGGTCTATGCAACGCATGCATCCACACCACCAGAAAGAATTTTACCAGACGCTGGTGTAACGGTATTGTAAGCATCGTGCTAAAACGCGTGATAGAGTCGAGTAAAATCACATCTTTTTGTGTTCAACAGAACGTTTTGCTTTCTCGATAACCATTTCAGCCACTTGAACGTGACGAGTTGGTTGTTCATCAAAAGTTGAAGCAATCACTTCACCTTTTTACTGAACGTTGTACCTGTTACTTCTGGACGCTCATCGATTAAAAGCACAATAGTTCACATTCTGGTAGTTGTGCGTGATGCTTTGTGCAATATTTTGTAGCAACACGGTTTTACCGGCTTTTGGTGGTGCTACCGATAAGACCATACGCTGACCTTTACCAATCGGAGAGGCTAAACCCAAAATACGCGCGGTTAAATCTTTCGGTTGAGCCATTACCACGTTCCATTCTTAAACGGGAATTTGCATGTACGGGTTACAGCTTGAAAAGAATTTTGCTATGAGAGACTTCAGGTTTGTCATCGTTGACTTGGTCGACCTTTGCGCGAAAAATAGCGTTCGCCCTCTTTGGTGGACTTTGGATTTTGCCTTCAATTTTATCACCAGTTTGAAGATTGCAGCGACGAATGTGACTGAGAAACGTAGATGATCATCAGACCAGCAAGGTAGGAACTGTTCTGCGGAGCGTAAGAAACCGAAACCATCTGGTAAAATTTACACGCCGCCGCCAAAAATATCTTCACCGCTCTTTTGCGTGTTGTTTCAAAATAGCAAAACAATATCTGTTTACGTAAACGGGCAAGATTTTCCAAACCTATTTGTTCTTCGCCAAGTTTTCACAAGATCAGAAACAGCGTATTTTTAAGTTCTGTAAGATGCATAATTACTACTGTTGGAACGAATAAGAGTTGATAATACTGAAATGTTTGAATGGTGGGCAATGCCCTAAGAATGGTGCGCAAATTACCACTAAAATTTAATACTGTCTCAGTTTTTGTTAGAAAAACAGGTAAAATAGCAAACTATGAAGAGATTATTATTGTATGTCGATTAATTATGCGTACACTGAATAATTAATCATCGTCAAAAATTAAAAGAAGGATAATCTATGGCTCTCTGGGGTGGTCGTTTGCTACAAGCGGCAGATAAACGTTTTAAAGATTTTTAATGATAGCCTGCGTTTTGATTATCGCTTGGCAGAGCAAGATATTGAAGGCTCCATTGGCTGGTCTAAAGCTTTTTAGTCAATGTTGGTGTATTAGTGCCGAAGAGCAACAACAGCTAGAAGTTGCCTTTAAATGAATTATTAATCGAAGTGCGGTCAAATCCACAAGCTGATTTTGCAAGATGATGCAGAAGATATTCATAGCTGCAGAAAGTAAGCTATCGATAAAGTGGGTACTAGGTAAAAATTGCACACGGGATCGTAGCTGCAGCGACCAAGTTGCACTCGATATCAAAATGTGGTAAACAGCGTGTAATCGAGTTAAGAGTCTGTTCGTAATCTTCAACGTCATTTGGTGCAAACCGCCGAGTATCACTCAAGATGCGGTGATGCTGGTTATACCCATTTACAACGTGCACAACCAATCACTTTTGCCCATTGGTGTATGGCTTATGTAGAAATGTTTGAGCGTGATTATCTCACGTCTCGCTGATGCTTATAAACGCATGAATAGTTGCCCATTAGGCAGTGGTGCACTTGCGTGAACAGCCTATGCGGTCGATCGTGAACAATTAGCTGCAGATCGTTTGCTTTGTTTGCGACGCGTAATAGCTTGATAGTGTGCTGATCGTGACCATATTGTGGAATTACTCTCAACAGCTTCTTTAAGTATGGCGCACCTTTCGTTTTCGCAGAAGATATGATCATTTTTAACAGTGGTGAAGCGAATTTGTGGGAATTGTCAGATCGTGGACTTCAGGTTCCTCTTTAATGCCACAAAAGAAAAATCCAGATGCTTGTGAATTGATTTCGTGGTAAAGCGGGCCGTGTAATGGGCGCATTAACCGGCATGTTGATGACCTTAAAAGGTTTACCGTTAGCGTATAACAAAGATATGCACAGAAGACAAAGAAGGATCTTTGATGCGTTAGATACCTGGCAAGATTGCGTAGATATGGCGACTTTTGTATAGATGAGCTGAGTCGAATACCGATCGTACTCGTGAAGTTGCTTTAAAAGGTTACTCAAATGCAAACTAGAGCTAGTAGATTACCTTGTGGCAAGGCAGTGCACTATCTCGTGATTTCACCATATTGTCGGTGAAAACCGTGTGTGTGTGCGATTGAAAAGGCAAAGCCTTGAAGACTTAACCATTCCTGAGTTCCGTCAATTCAGTGATGTGGTAGGATGATGATATGACATTCTTTTCATCACAATCTTGTTTTAGATAAACGTTGTGCGAAAGGTGGCTCACCACTGTGTAGCTGAAAGCGATTGCAGAAGCTAAAAGCGAGATTAGTTTAATTAACGTAAACTAGAGTCGTCAAAAATGTTGTGTCGGTACATATAGCAGTTGCAACAAAGTCCCGGAAATTGACTAATTTACAGCGTAAATTTGAAATGCCTTTCCGAATGAAAAATTGTGAAAGGCATTTCTTTTACTCAAAATTCTAACTTCAACCTCGCAATTTTTTCACATCAATTTTTCCATTTTTCAAATTTCAAGTCATAGCTAATCCTCTCAACCTTTATTCAGGTAAGTTATTTCTTTCTATATAATTCTATCTAAGTCTATTAGCGTCTATACGATTCTATGCTGCCATCAGAATTTCATCGTATGCAGCTTGTTCTTCAAGTCGCTTAAAAAGTAGTGTGATGAAAATTTCGTTAGGTGCAAAAGGCTTTCATACCGAGAAGCTCACCTTCACGATGATTTCCTTGCCAGTAACCGCTCCACTCTTTGAGCAGCAATACCATAAAGCAACGTTTGAGGACATCTTCAAAGAGTTCCCCATTTGATTTACGGCGGTTATCTGAAAAAGAATGCAGCTTGATTAGCATAATGTAAGGCATATTTATTATCGGTTTTTATGATGTGTGCCACGCATTAAATCACGCATTCTGGCATTAAAGGATTCTGCTAGATTGTTGTTTACACCTTTGCACTATAAGCCTCTTGATGATTCACCGACCAACGGGTATGGTGAAAAATCAAGACTTTTATAAAGCAGGGTTTTTCATCAACATAATATCACTGCCTGCTTTCACAAATCGTTGATTCAATGCAAAACAGTATCCGCATTTTTCGGTGTAATCCATTGCAACAATGGTACTGATTTGCTCCAGATATATTACTATCATTTGCAGCACGTTGTGTAATAGCGAATAGACAACGTTTAGTCGTTCTAAATTTAGGATATTTGCAACCTTTCTCATCAGCTTTTTGATGTTGTTTATGATTGTTTTTACGAAAAATTAGTTGGACGCAAGGTAAAGTTGATCCACATTCCATCTTCGTGAATTTCACTGACAATGAACTTAAATCGCGCGTTTTAAATAAAGCTCTGAACTTTCCCACAAAAGTACAAATGCTGTTTTGTAGTTCAAATTAAGATTGCGACTAACATCAATCGCACTAATGCCTTTTGAGCTATTTACCATCATTAAAATAACCGCAAGAATATCGACTAAATCAACTTTATGAAAGGCAAAGACTGTATTTGTCGTAATATAAAAATGGCGTTTGCAATGTTTACAACACCAACGTTTACGAGAAGCAAGGAAATAGGCTTCGTGGCGAATACCACAATGCGGACAGCATACATCACGAACATTATCAGGGTTTCCCCAACGGTGAGTTTTTAAGAGGTGAAAAGCATCTTCTTCTGTAAGGCGTAAAATATCTTTTAAATTGATGTTTTTGATTGCTTGAAAGTAAATAATGTTGAGCCATTGCGAATTTCATTGTAGTACAAAGGCATCGAGATTTGCTAAAACGCCAGACGCACGCCCATCTGAAAGAATTCAAGATCGGCTCAAAGCGTTTATGCCTCGAATACCGTACCGCCACAAGAAAATTTGTGAACTAAGCGCCTAGATAAACTCATTGCAGCATTCGCCCATAATGTGCAAAAATGCTCAATTTTTGCGGTTTATCTATCTTCCCCATTTTAAGGGAAGCTAAAGGCAAAATAATTATTTCTTTGTAGGTGTAGTCATTCTCGGAGGAGTTTTTTCCCTAAAGAATGAGATTTGAATGTAATCCTAAATTACGGATTCGTCAAGTAAAACAATTCCTTTGAGGGATATCTTATTTTACTACCTACCTTTAGTATTTTTAATTAACTATTTAGTTAATATTTTTTTAAATTAGCTTATAATGCAATGAAACCTCAATTTTTTTCATGGCAAGATAAGATACGATTATGACAATAAGACATATTACTTACCACATCTTACATAAAAAGAGCAAACTGGTGAAGCTAAGTTAGAGCTTAACCCTAGTCCGCTTACCCCAAATGAAGCTCATCACAATTTCTTAGAAACATTAACAAAAAGCATATAGAGTACGAGCAGGTAAAGGGTTTGGTTCATTTGATAGTGATGAAGACAATTTCCCAATGCCTAGATTCTTAAATGATTATTTGGGAAATGATAACTTTCAACGCTTAACAGTAAGAATGATGAATACTCTTCTAGTAAAGATTCAAAGCCAACCTTTTTGCAACAGGTGGAAAAGTATTTATCGCGCATTATGAAAATCAAGACAGCAATTACCTATTAATTGCCATTTTAGCTGACCGTGTTGGTTTCTCTGCTCAAAACTGGGAAATGTTAGAAAAATGAAATGCTGGATATTGAGCATCTCAAATACGCTGGACGTATTGATTTAACTGCTTTAGCAAAGCAAATGAAACTCGTTATATTAGTTTTCCTTAAAGGACAAAGGTGATGTATCTGTTTACTTTTAAAGAATTTTTATCTTGTAACGATGCTCTTGTTGCACGAGAAGAAACTAAAAAATTGGTAGTCTTGCTTGAAGAATTTACTCGTGAACAAGGTTATGAGTTAGAGCAAAACAGCATTCTTTAATGACATAAAAATCTTATTTAACAGATATTAGTAATAATGGCGGATCATTTTAATACTGAGGAGTTTACTAATCGAGTCTGTCCAAGCAATCCGCAGATTTTACAAGAAAAATTAAGTGATTTAGAACATGGTGTGCAAGATGGATTTACGCCAGATAAAGTTTCACTTAAACGATTAGTTACTTTTGTAGGAAAAACAAAGAAATTGGCGGTTATCATTTGATCGAAAATGCGATGTCAGAAGGTGATATTACTCGAGAAAATGGTAAAATCATTATACATAACCCAACACCTGAATTATTAGAAGCATTTAACGAATGAGCGTAACTTTTCTGATTTAATACAAATTTATCGTAGTTCTGAACCTGTAAAATGGTTCAGATATGCGTCTTTTATATTCAAACAGAAGAAGAGTTAAATTTGCTTAATCAATTATTATCTGATGAAAATTACGATAATACTGCATTAACATCTGACAAAAAACACCTCAGCTTGATATGGTGATTAACCTCACTTTCGGAACGCCTAAAACTTCAATTTGGACGTGACAAAATAGAAAACTTAATAAAAGGTGACATAGCTCAATTTAATAATACTTTACTTTCTCAATCTCCTTATTTTATAAAATCTGAAAACATTGCTTCATTTGATCAAAATATCTCTATTTTAGAATCCTATCAAGTTGTTAAAGAATTTTTGCAACAACTGATTTTAATGGATTCATATACAGATGTTGTAAATAAAAACTTGTATTTTTAGTAAAAAGACGTTTGAATTATCCATTGACGTAACAAATAAATTAAGTGAGTTTGTTCAGATTATTAAAAAAATCTTGACATCAGCAAAGCGTAAAACTGATTACCGACTTTCAGAATGGATGAGATGATGAGTCTACCAGTAGCCATATAGATGAAAAAGAAATCAATTTTAGCCTTTGTCTTATCAGATTCTTTATCAGCAAGAGGCTAATTTGTTAGATGTAATTCAGAATATTCAACATATAAGTGAAATCAGTACAAGCACAATATGCTTTATACTTAGAAAACTTTAGTTATGAGAAATTTGTTAAAAATTAGAGGAAAATACAGAAAAATTTGTATCAAAAATCAATGACACAATTAGTGAAAGTTCTTCCTCAATTTTTAGGATTACCATTCTCTTACTGCCGTACCATCAGCTTTTAAAAATCAGGTGATAATGGCTTATCTATCTTGCCCTCATTATATATTGTTTAATATGCGGATATGGATTATCTAATCAGAAATTGATTTTTAGACAATCTTAGACAAGATGTAGATAGATTTGAAGAAAAAGGGAAGGTTCTCTGAAAAGTTAAAAGAACAATGGAAAGAAGATAAAGATAGAATAAGTAAGTTGCTTCTAAAACAAAAGACACCTATATCGAATACTCTTTATTTCTTTATTATTCTTTTTATCTTACGGTATTTATAAATTTATATCTATTATATATAGTTCATTTTGTTTTGTAACTAATGGCGAGTGCATTATGAAAAATTAGAACCTATGGCTGATTCAAAAATCCATCGTCTTTTTCAATCATTAAAAAGATAGTTCAAATCTTTGATACTGCATCACAGCATTATCAAAACTTAAAGGATAATTTAATTAACTCAATCTATAATGAAGTAATTCGTAATAACTTGAAAGATAAGTTAATTAATAATGAAAATGAATTTACTTACCTTGAATTGGTAGGAACTTCTAAAAACAAACAAAGGTGAAACCGCCTTCATCAAGAAAAAAGATGCAGTAGCTGATGCACTTATTCAAATTAGTATCGAGCCACAGCAAATAAAATCGACAGGAAAACTTGGACAGATAACTGGACCGCCGATGGTTTTTCTAAGATGGGCTGTTAGTTTTAATTTTATCAAAGTAGATAGAAGAAAATACTTTTTAGTATCACTGAAAAAGGTCTAGCTTTCTACAAGCCAATGATGAAGAACAAGAATTGAAGATATACTCAGAACAGCTTTACTTGCGTATCCACCTGCAGCTCAGATTCTATCGTTGTTAGAAGAGAATGGTGATTATTGTACAAAAGTATTATCTCGGTTCTAAATTAGGTTTCCGTGGTGAAAAGGGTTTACTTCATATAATGAAGATATTATGTATGATTGGCTTGCATCTTCATCAGCTGTTGAAAAAGAAAATTAAATCGGATATTGAAGAACAAGATGATAAGTATGCCCGTGGAATCTGTAACTGGTTAAAAATGTCGGTTTGTCCAAACAAAAACAAGTGAAAAAGAAAATTTCAAAATGGACAAGAAGAAAGTCTTCAAGGGATATAAAAATTACTGGCAGAGGAATCATAGCTTTACACCGTTCAATAGAGGGCATTCTGGCAATCAGCGTATTGAAAAATTCATTATGTGGGAATTTTTGCCACCGATGGACATAACAGGGATTACATAAGGTCTCGACGTGCTAATATTGTAAAATTATTAATATCAACTATTTCATTTAAAATTTAGTCTCTGAAATGAGAAATAATGGCTTTTCCAAGATCCAGAGGATATATTTTTATCTCGATATTGATGGTTTAAGATTATTTGGTTTACGTATAGAGCTTAAAAACAATAAGTTTAGATTACTAGATAAAATTTGTGATTTTTCTATTCAAAATTAAATTTAACAGAAGAGCTACGCGATAAAGTAATAGAAGAGCAAAAAGCGATTTTTACAAAAAGCTAAATTGCCACTTTCATATAGAAACTTCTTGAAATTACTAGGGATGGTGAACGCAGTAGGGATTTTGAGTTTATTACAATGGAATTATTTAAAAATATATATAAAATCAATGCCCGTATATTGGGTGGTGCTCGCTAAAACCTGATGGCGTTTTGTATATGCCAGAATTTGGGGTCATTGTGATACAAAAAGCTTATGCAGATGGATATTCGAAAAAGCATTGCTCAAGCCGATGAAATGATACGTTATATCGAAGATAACAAACGTCGAGATCCAAGTAGAAACTCAACGAAATGGTGGGAACATTTTCCTACATCAATTCCTGCAAATAACTTTTACTTTTTATGGGTATCGAGTGTATTTGTGAATAAATTTCACGAACAACTTAGCTATACAGCACAGGAAACCCAAAACAGTAGAGTGCAGCACTAGCGTTGAACAGCTACTGTTAGGGGCAGATTCTGTTCTTAAAGGTAATTTAACAACTGAGAAATTCATAGATTCGTTTAAGAATCAAGAAATTGTTTTCGCACCTTCAATATTGCATAGTTAGTAGTTTGTAATGAGCACTTCTACGCTTTCCTGCTTAGAGTGTATATGAGCTTATACCATAATGAAAAATCTAAGTAATGAACTTTAAAAGCCATGTTTCGAAAATGAAGTCTTTCAGCATATCATGGCTTTTACCTTTATGCTCTAAAACATTACTTAAAGCAAAACGAATACCTTTTTCGTTTAATCTAAGTATTACTTGGTACATTTCTAATTCCTGCTCTTCACCCCAGTCTTGAAATCCTCTATTTCCATCGTTATAACTACCTGTTGTGATAGAGATAAGGAGGATCGAGATATACAAAATCCTGTGTATTCAGTTCACTTATATCAAATTCATGAATAAAATTATCGGTAAATGTTGCATTAAGCCCTTTCAAGCGTTGAGTGAAGTAACATAAGTTTTCTTTCATCCTTTCGTTGAAGCTACTTCTATTCCTACCAAATGGATTATTAAATTGCATTTTGCTATTAAATCAGAATTGATAATTATAACTAAATGAAGATAAAACATATAAATCAAGAGGATTAGGGGTTGTTATTATAATCTGATCTAAATTTAGAAATCCTTCTTCATTAGTTTTGCTTAATTGATATTGACTAATTCTATACTCAATTGAGGATAGAATAGTTTCTATTAGCATTTTTGGAATAATCTGGAACATATCATTAATAAGATAATTCATATCATTAAAAATATATTTCTCAGCTTTAACATTAATGCCAACATTAGCTCCCACCACTCAATAGAATCAACAAAAAGTTTTTATGTTTTTAGGAAATAATGGTGAGAATTTGTTTTAATAATCTATACTTCCCTCCAATATAATTTAATGGACTTTTCACCAACTTTTTGAGGAAAATAATCTTGAGTTAGTTTTAAATTCTTCGTCATTAGGTATAGTTTGTTTTTCTTTAAGAGGTTTTTGAATATAAATAGTAATTCACATAATTCAGTATCTAACGGTTTATTTTTGATTTATACTTTCTATATGGTATTCTTTCTAATTCAACATGCTTATTTATAGAATATTTCTTTAATAATTCCAATAGTTCTTTTTCTGAATAATGCCTTCAGTGTTATAACTTAATAAGATATGTGTAGCATCAATATTTGAGATTAAATCTTCCATTGCACTTTTAGCACTTTTTGCTGTTGAAAAATCACTTTTAAGCTGGCTCCAATCGAAAATTTTTAGTTTTACCTTTTTAAAAGTAGGCTTAGTATGTCTAGCTACATTTTCCAATAAATGATAATTTGAAGCGTATTGGCGGTTATTATAAGGCGTATCAATATAGGCTATATCGACGCTAATATTAGTTCGTTAGCATTCTCATTAAATGAACGATTGGGACGATTATTATCTATAACAGATGGGAATATTAAATCTAACTTGTTTAAAAGAACGTTTATCCCAATGTTTCAGATAAGCGCCGTAAGTTCCAGTGATATTACTAACAGATGGCAAAAGCTTCAATAAGTGAGTTTAAAAAGATATAAGTATTCTTGTTGATTTTATAAGCATCTTTTTCCAAGAATCTAATGTTGAAATGGATAAAAATCTATTCTTTTAGCATTTTCCACAGTAAGATACAGCATCCCACTGGGAGAATAGCTAGATTCATAGTATCCGATAGGTAAGTGATTTATAAAGGGTATCTGCTAAATATGATAGCGGGTCATTAATGCCAATTTGTTTTAATCCTTCAAAAGTGGGACGAAAATTGCCCTCAATTAAAACCTTTGCATTGATATGACTAAAATAAAACAAATCATTACTATAAATAGTATAGTAAGGTTTAAAAATAGCTCAACAGTATTTGTACCTCACGAACAAATCTAAGAAAGTTTCTTCTGTTCCATTAGTATGTTTATCCAACATATTTTTAATATGCTGTAATAATAGTTTTTAGAACCGATATAGCGCATTTTAACATCCTCAAACATCCCTACCTCCCTAGTTTAACAGTGTTAAAGTTGCTTAGCAAGCAAAAGCCACTCTTGTTATGCTGCTAATAAATAAACAATAAGTAGGTAACTCTAGCAATTAGGTGATTTCTGTCGAGAAATGCGTTTCAATTTTTCAAGTTAGATCATAAAAATAACATTTTTCTCATCAAAAGTACGGTTTTATGATTATCTTTTGCATTTCAGATAACACTTTAAACGATACATCAAACGCAGTTTGCATATCATTCGACATCATTCGGTAGTGATTGATAAGGGCTTGTTCTTTTGCTTCTAATTCATCATTAGGCAAGCTGCGGTACATTTTTCCTTCACCAGTCAGCAACCAAGTGATACTAATCCCTAGAGCTTCAGCATTTTAATTAACCCATCAACATTAGGATCACGCCCTTCATTTAAGTAATTCATCGCTGAACGATATGAGGATCCCTGTTACGTTGGAAAACTCAGTAACAGTCATATTTTTAGCATCTAAGACCTGTTTTTAAACGTTCTGATATACACTATTTCACATTCCTATTGAAAAAGTAAATGATTGTGATATTTTTATGCACAACCAATATGAATAATGTTTTCATATTTTAGTTTAATCAAGGTGTGATCTCAATACTATGACCCAACATTTTCTTCTTTCTAGCTAAAAGCTCTGCTTTCTTCTTACGAGATAGCACAACTCTCGGAAGAAGAAGCGTATATTCTTTATGAATTAAGATGGGGTGGCAAAGAGTTTATCACTTGTCCTAAATGTAGGGTACAACACTAGCCTTATTATATTTCTACACGTAAACAATGGCGTTGCAAACACTGTAATCACACTTTCAGTGTACTTCTGGCACCATTTTTGCTAATCGCAAGAAACCGATTAAGGGTTTATCTCTGTGCTTTAATGGAATGGGTAAAATGCCGTCAAAAGCTTATCTTCCTTCAATTAGCTCGTAATGCAAAACTTAATCCTCGCACTGCATTTGTTTTATCACTAAATTCCTGCAAGGCATTACTGGAAAGTCGTGATATGAAACCCCTTTCAGGTGTAGTGGATATGGACGGTACTTATGTTCATCCTGCACCACGTAAAAGCAAATAAGAAATCTGACCGCATTGACTATCGCTTAAAGGAAAAATCAGAATCCTGATAAACGTTGTGTAATGGTTGCACGTGAGCATTATTCGCCAGAAGAAAAAGCCAGTAATGCACTGCATTGTGGGGCAAAACGCTCTCACGTTTTTGTGGCGCATACAGAATCGCAATCGGTGAGTGAAAAAGTTTTGCCGATAAGTTCATTAAACCGAATACGCAAATCAATACCGATGAAAGCACGCTTATGATGTCTTGTTGCCTTACTATAACGAGAACGGTAAACCATAGGAAGAATATTGCAGCGATTTAGGTGTAACAAAACAATCAGGCTGAAAGTTTATTTAGTCGTTTCAAACGTATGTGCTACGGACAAGTTCACCGATATCAGCAATGAATACCTACTAACTATGCGAGATGAAATTGCGTACCGTGAGGACAATCGCCGTACCTCAAATAAATCGCAGTTTATTGATGTATTAAGCCGATGTTTGAAAAACCACCAACGATAACAATGAATGGTGCGGTTATTGGCAACGAAATTATTCATCAAGAGTGATTTGGCAGTAGATATGGCATATAACCTAGATAAGAAAGCTCAAAAGAATTTGAGTTTGAACGTAAACAGGTATTGCATCATCTTGCGTTACGATGCGAACATTGCCCACATTAAAAACGTGCTATTGAGCTTACTCAACAGGAAAGTGATGTAGCCCTTTATAATACGGACAACTTGTGTACCGTTCCAAATATAAACTCTTTAAAGGGAAAATTCGTAAATACATCGTACAAATGATGCGAGAAGCCCCCAACAAAGCCTTTTACAATTGCCGAACTCACGCAGCGCATTTTCGATATTGAGCAAAATCCTGACACAGCCATCTGAAAAAAGCATCTTGATTCCGTTCGTAAACAACTGAATGAGTTTTATAAAAGAGAATGGATTAATAGAATTCAAATCAGCCGAAATGAGGTTCACTGGCAATGGAAACAAAAATGAGCGGTATCTCTACCGCTATTTTAATGACTTTAACCATAAAACTTCAACCCATTTTCAACGATTCCTCTTTTACGCAATTTAACTAGTATCTCGATTGACTGTCTTATAGTGCTTATCGCCCATATCAACAAATTGTGGTTTTCCTAACAATGCCAAGGTTTTTCAGCAATCTCCCCACAAAACATCAATCAGGGATTTTTCACGCAAAACTTGAGCAACTAATCGCATCGTAATCAAGGGCTGCGGTTTTGGTTCTTTCGGCATATAAGGTTGAGCTAATGCGTAATCTCTTGTGACAAACACTGCATTTGCACCGTCAGCTCATCTTGCTTTTCTTTTTAGCTTTTAATAGGCGTTCCACTAACTCATGTTTCCAGCAACTTTTTGTGCCATAATAAAAATCCCTATTGAGTTAAAATTTCAATAGGGATTTTAGGGTATCAATCAGTTAAATCTTTGTACAACTGCTACATAATACCGAAAATTAATGAGTAAATTTGACGCACTTTTTATTTTACTCCTCGGATGAAATCTTTCATGAAGATGTTTCAAAGCGTTCTTTGCCACGTGAGTATGAGATTTGCGTGGTGGAAGATCGCTATGTCCGAGGAGCATTTTGCACAACACGAGATCCACCGTGATTCTGCAAATGTGTTGCAAAGGCATGACGAAGAACGTGTGGTGAAAGCGCATCCGTATCAATTTCCGCTAACGCAGCATATGCTGATGCGATGCCAAAAGGTTGGCGAGTCATTTGCTGAGCTCGTTGGCTTGGAAAGACCACATCGGACTTTGCCCGTTAAGCAAAATAGGACGACCGTAAGACTGGTGTCGCACCCAAAAACGCGGCTTCTTCTCCCGTGGCACGATGCGTTCTTTGTTACCTACGCAATTACACGCACGACACCTTGTTGTAAATTCACTATTCTCAATGGTGAGTGTGACCAATTCTGTTACACGCAATCCCAGTGGCGTAAAAAGTAATTCCAACATGGCTGATCGCGTAACTCGAGCGGAATTTCGACATCTGGCGTATTTAATAAATCCGTGACTTGTTGCTCGGTTAAATATTTAGGGTAGTGGCAGCGGCAATTTAGGTGAGCTCAGTACGGCACTCGGATCATCCGTACGATACTACGATATAAATATTGGAATAATTTCCGCATTGCACTAACATTCGCGCGGTGCTCGTGGCTTTGTAACCTTGCTCTAAACAGCTGCCTAAAAGTATGTTGCCGAATCTAAGGGTTCCGAGGGGTTTCGAGATAAATTTTGTTTATCAACCAATCACAAGTGCGGTCAAATCAAGACGATAAGACTGCACGGTGTTTTTCAGACAATCACTTTTTCGATCAATATTCATTCAAGAACAAATCGACTAGCGTGCAGGTTATTCATGTTTCTACTCTATGTACCAAAAAGGCTTTCACGCCACGTGGGGTGATAAATAAACCCATGAAGGCAAAGGCGGCCATTAAGCTAAAGAGCACAAACTGGCGAAATTGGATAAAAGTACCGACAAGCGCAGTGAAAATCGCAATGGCTGCACATCCCGCCAGGCATTGTATAAGCCTTGTAATTTCGCAATATGGGTTTGTGGTTGAGTGGTGATGTAACGCACGGTCGCGTAATGGCCGACGACATAAGTAAGACTGTGAAAACATTGCAATAGGACGATTTCAACAAAGGTATCGGCATAACCGAACGCGAGCCAACGCACGATAGCCGCAATACCGGTGAGATAGAAAAGGCCGTAATGCTCCAGTTTTTGAATAATCAGTGGAGGAGAAAAAGACCACGATTTCAGCTAATCACTGATTCCCCAAAATAAACCCGCATCGGAAACAGGTGGCCATGGTTGTCATAGTGCTATATGAGTAATAAGCTGCATGCGATCCTTGAATGAGTGAAATCGCAATAAACAAACGAGGGTCGTTTTATTTTTCCAGTAAGTCTAAAAATCGCAACGGAATTTTCGACCGCGCTGGAGTTCATCCTGCGGCATTGGGTTCGGATGAGTAATTGCACAATACAGTAAAAACAGTATGCCTGCGATCATCAGTAATATATTGCTCACCCACGGTCAACAAAATGCCCGAATATCATCACACCAACAACAAATGCAAAGGAACCAATTAAGCGCGCTTTGCCGCAATCTAAATAGATTTGTTGTTTGCCACGTGCTGGCGAGCTATCACCAATCGGCATTCCGGCCGCATTCACCATGGAATACAACGCAGTCCAATAAATAATAGCCAGAAATGTAGAGCATCGGTCAATTAACGCCATGGTGATAGCGCTGGCAACAGCCTAAAGTAACGTAAGCCATTCACTAAAAGGAAACGCGTTTTATTAAGCCAGAAAATAAAATACTGCCGCTGAAACGGAGAAATATAACCACGAGACGCAACAATAAACCGATGCTTTCTTCACTATAGATTGCGTTTTCAACCATGCAGGGAAAAGGGAAGAAACACACCGTAAAGCACTAATAGTAACCAAAAAGCTCAGGATGAGGCGGTAAAAAGGACGAACTTGCATTAGAATAATTTTTCCATTTCTTGTGAGCGTGCCACACACAGGCCTGCATCGCTTGTTTAATGATGTCATTAAATTGGTGCTGATTGAACACATTTAATGCGGCTGCGGTGGTACCGCCGACGTAACATTTTTCTCGTAAAGAGTGGAAAGAGCTGTCTGTGGATTTTCAATCACCAGCTTCGCCGAGCCCTAACTGGCTTGTTGTCCAACTCACGAATTGCTTTTGCATCTAATCCCATTTCCATTAGGCCTTTTTGCCAGCTTCTAAAGTGGAAAAAGTAAGCAGGGCTACTGCCTGATGCAGCGGTGACAGCATGCATTTGATCTTCATCCGTCATCAAGTGGTTTTTCCTACAGCTGAAAAGTAAATCTTCCGCAAAGTGCGGTCAATTTCAAGTGTGTTTTTGTCAACAAATAAAGCCAGCCATACCTTCACCTACTAATGCAGGGTTGTTTGGCATCACGCGAACAATGGATTTTGCTGTTGGAATGAGTTCGGCTAATCGAGGCAGTCGAAATACCCCGCAGCAATAGAAATGATTAATTTATCAGAAAAATCAACCGCACTTAATGGTTTGCAAACATCAGCGAGGACTTGCGGCAACGGCAAATAACACAACTTGAGTTGTGTGATGGGATTGCTCGTTATCCGTAGAAACCGCGACGCCGTGATTGAGCAGTACGTTTCTCTTCGTTCGGATCATTCACAATAATTTTATCGGCTGGATAACCTTGTTTTTAATAGACCTAACACAATCGCTTGATGCCATATTGCACCGCCGATGAAGAGCAATTAATTTCTGTTGCATCATTTTTCCCGTGAGTTTATGGGCTACAATGTCGCGTATTTTACCCTATTTGATGAAGGAAGTGTTACGATGTGGTTTAAAAATTTAATCCATCATATAGGGCTGACTAAGACCCTGGTGGGATCTTAATGATTGCAACGCCAGTTGTCAGATTAGTGAATTTCATCCTTGTGGCTCACGAGATCAAAGTAAATTCAGTTGGACGAATCCGCTGAAAAGACAGCGAGTTATTGTATTTTTCCGTGGGTAAACACATTTTGTTGGTCGCTAAAAAGAAAGAAAAATGTTGCCCGGCGAGACGTGGTAAAAACGTGAATTAGATGAACGCATTGAAAGCCCTTGAGCAAAAAGAAAACCGTAAATTGAAAAACGGAAAAACAAAACGCTAAAAGATGATGTGGTGATGAATTTATTACACGTGCATTCACTAAAAATCAGCAAACTGCCGTGTGGATTGATACCGAAAAATAATCTTGTTCATGTCGATGCGGCATCGGTAAACGTGCAGGAAAGATGCGTTGGCGTTGTGCGTAAATCATGGTTTCTTTACCGGTTGTGCCGTTGGCTTTTGCGAATGAACCTTCGACCATTTTAACGGATTGGATTTTTGCAGGATCCGCGATTGGTTGAGTGGCATTAGAAGAGGCTGGTGCGTGGAAGCCAAGAGAACAGCGTGATCCGTTGCAAAAACAGCCTTTAGAAAATGAAAGATTCTCGCGCTTTTACAAGATGGCAAAAAGTGGTGAGTAAGCTCGCATTGGAATGAGGAAGACACACTGACTTTTGTGTTTAATGAAGATTGCACGCTCAAACGCTTAAAATTTGCTGATGCCGTGCGTGAGAAAAATGCGGATATTTTTAAAAGAAGATTATGCGCAACGCTTTGGTGCTGATTTTGTATTAATGACGGGTATTTTTATCTAAACTGACGAAAACTTACTCGATGAATTCGGTGGCGAAAGTTCAATTAGAGTTGGTTTGAACGAGAAGAGAAATAAAAAGGCGAACATGCGATGTTTCGCAGCTTTTGTGAATCTAAAAAGTGCGGTCAAATTTCCACACGTTTTAGTGGTGAGTACTCGTACTGGTTGTCGTACGGTTTTTGCACGTTTACGATCGTTTTTCCGTTAAGAGTTTTTACGGATACGGATCGATTCTGGTGTTACTTCCACTAACTCGTCATCATCGATAAACTCGATGGCTTGTTCAAGTGTAAATTTCACCAGCGTGGTTAGAGACAATTGCATCATCTTTTACCTGATGCACGCATATTAGTGAGTTTTTACCTTGTAAAACGAGTTAACGGTTAAGTCATTTTGTACGGCTGTGAATACCGATGGTTGACCTTCGTAAACTCTACATTGGCTTCGATCATTTGATTTGCACACGCTCATAAACCAAATAGTGCATAAAGCTAATGTCTTTACCTGTCGCGTTAGAAATTAATACACCAGTTTTTACGTTGGTAATTTCACTGGTTTGAGTATCATCGTAGTGATCAAAAACTAGAGTGAAGTAAAGCCGGTACCTGACTCATCGTCATGCGTTCACCACGGAAACCGATCAAGCCACGGCTAGGATGATGTATTCTAAACGTACGACGCCATCCGGCATCATATCGCGAACTTCACCTTTACGGATACCTAATGCTTCCGTGCCAGAACCTGGTGTTGTTCTTCTACATCGATGGTGACTTGCTCGTGGAGGCTCTTGTTTTTACCGTTGATTTCACGATGAATTACTTTTTGGGCGAAACTGCGAGCTCACAACCTTCACGACGCATATTTTCAATTAATACAGAAAGGTGTAATTCACCCGGCCAGAAACACGGAATTCATCTGGGTTTGGTGTTTCTTCTACGCGTAATGCCACGTTGTGAACGAGTTCTTGTTTAAACGTTCAGGAATTTGACGAGAAGTCACATATTTACCTTCTTGACCTGCAAACGGAGAGTGTTTACACAGAAGAACATGGTTACGGTTGGTTCATCAACGGTTAATGAAGGTGAAACTTCAGCCGCGTTGATATCACAAATGGTATCCGAGATATTTAATTCACCTAAACCGGTAATCGCGATGATATCATGCCTGCGTAAGCAACATCTTCTTCATAACGTTGTAAACCAAAGATGACCTAATACTTGACCAACACGACCTTGGCGAGTTTGCCTTCTGCATCAATGATAGTCACAGGTTGATTTGGTTTGATTGAACCACGTTTGATACGACCGATACCGATAACACCCACACTGCTGTTATAGTCTAATTGAAATTTGCACGTGGAATGGGGCATCAAGTTCCACTTTGGCAGTTCAACGTGAACGATCGCTTCAAATAATGGGGTCATATCTTCCGCTAAATCTTCGTGTTCAGACCTGCTACACCATTTAATGCAGATGCATAGATAATAGGGAAGTCTAATTGTTCATCAGTTTGCACCAAGGTTAACGAATAAATCGAATGCATGATCCACCACCCAATCAGGACGTGCGCCGGGCGGTCAACTTTGTTGATAACAACAATCGGTTTTAAACGCATGAGCAAAAGGCTTTTTGTGTAACGAAACGCGTTTGTGGCATTGGGCCATCAAAAGCATCTACGACTAAAGTACAGAATCCACCATAGAAAGTACGTTCCACTTCACCACCGAAGTCGGCGTGTCCTGGGGTATCTACGATGTTAATGCGATAACCATTCAGTTAATTGCGGTATTTTTGCAAGAATAGGTAATACCGTTCTTTTTCAAGATCGTTTGAGTCCATCGCGTTCATCAGCATCACCACGAGTTGATTCAAATGTACCGGATTGTTGAAGGAGTTTGTCAACGAGGGTGGTTTACCATGGTCAACGTGGGCGATAATTGCGATATTAGCGCAATTTATTAATATCAATGTCGTTTTTCATTTATTACGTTCTTAAAGTTTAAGTTTTGTGGGATAGATTTTTATGCCTACCGAATGGTCCAAGTAGTTTGAATTAGTGAGTAAACCCACTCTACGAGAGAATCTCGAAAGGGCAAAAATTATACACGATATTTCGCTGCTCTGCTATGCCATGGGATAAAATAAATCTTATGAAAAAGGCAAGCGATTGCGTTATAATGCTTTTAATTTTTATAAAGATTATATACATAGCAAAATAGAGGACTCCTTATGCGCTAATGCAAATGCAGATTGCCAACGTATTCAAACTGATCGAAGAGAACGATATTAAGTTTTGTGCTACTTCGTTTCACCGACATTAAAAGGTAAAAGAACACGGTGTTTCCATCGGTTAGCCTGTATTTGATGAAGATATGTTTGAAGATGGCAAAATGTTCGATGGCTCTTCTGTTGAAGGTTGGAAAACCATTAACAAAGCCGATATGCTTTTAATGCCAATCGCTGAGACCGCGGTGAGTCGATCCATTTGCGCAGATCCCAACCTCTCTATTCGTTGTAGCGTTTGATGAGCCAACAACCATGCAAAGCTATGATCGTGATCCGCGTTCAGTGCTATTCGTGCTGAAAACTATATGCGTTCAGCCGGTATTGCTGACCAAGCATTCTTTGGTCCTGAGCCAGAGTTCTTCTTATTTAATGATGTGCGTTTTGATGTATCAATGAATCGCGCTTCTTTCGCCATTGATGACATTGAGCCGCTTGGAACACCAACAAAATATGAAGGTGGTAACAATGCTTATCGTCCATTGAGAAAAAGGCGGTTACTGTGCGGTTGCTCCAATTGATACGGCACACGATATTCGTTCTGAAATGTGTTTGATTTTAGAAGAAATGGAAGCTTGATTATCGAAGCTCACCACCATGAAGTAGCGACCGCAGGCCAAAACGAGATTGCAACGAAATTCAATAACTTAACTTTAAAAGCAGATGAAACTCAAATCTATAAATATGTGGTACAAAATGTTGCATTAGAACTCGGTAAAACCGCTTGCTTTATGCACAAAACCAATCACAGGTGATAATGGTTCAGGCATGCACTGTAATATGTCATTAAGCAAAGATGGTAAAAGACATTTTCCAAGGCGATAAATATGCTCAGCCTTTCTGAAACCGCACTTTATTACATCGGCGGTATCATTAAGCATGCTAAAGCCTTAAAGTGCATTCTACTCAAGTACTACACTCATACAAACGTTTAGTGCACGGCTTTGAAGCGCCAGTATTATTAGAAACTTACTCTGCAAGTAACCGTTCTGCTTCAATTCGTATTCCGGCGGTAACTAGCGAAAGCAATTCGTATTGACGCGCTTCCCAGATCCATTGGCAAGCCCATATCTTGCATTCGCTGCATTATTGATGGCTGGCCTTGATGGCGTAGTAAACAAAAATCCACCCAGGCGATGCAATGGATAAAAATCTTTGCGATCTTCCGCAGAAGAATTAGAAAGGTATTCCAGCGGTAGCAAGCTCATTAGAAAGAGCGTTGAATTCATTAGAAAAAGAGACTATGAATTCTTAACGCAAAGGATGGTAGTGTTGCTAAAGACTTTTATCAAGCATTTATTAGTATTAAACGTAAAAGTAGAACGTTTAAATACGACACCACATCCTGTTGAGTTTGAGATGTATTATGCTTAAGTCGAAAGTTTCGATAAGGATTAGATTAACATGGAAAGTGCGGCGAATATTAGCCGCATTTTTATTATAAATGTATTAAATTTTACGATATCTTTTCATAACTTTTTATTGTTAATAAGAGCTATATTCTGTAAAATTATGAAAAGTAAAATATTTTAAATAAGGTATAAGTATGAATGATATTAATTATCAAAAATAATAACGAAATAGATTTAATCAGAGCTAATAAAAGCATTATGGAATAAAAAGATTTGGATTTTACTATCGGCTGTACCGCTATTGCGGGTGTTTACGCATTTACAGCAAAAAGAGCAGTGGACCTCAACAGCTATTATTGTTACACCACGTTCAACTGAGTTTTAGGTACATTATTGCCAGTTCGTGCAGAATATGCTCGTATTATTGGTGATGGCGATTTTTCAGCTGGGAAATTATCAGGATCTCTTTTATGGGCAATTTAAACATTTCTTGCTTTCTAACGATTTAAAACGTCAATTCTTAGAGCAATCTGAATGAGGTAAAAACTATACCAAAGATATGACGGAAGAACAAAAAGAAAAATATATTGAAGAAACTGTTTCAAAAATATCTTATTGTTCACGAAGTTGACCCTAAGAGATTTAACTGAATTAGATAAAATTGGTTTTAAAAACTCACTTTCTCAGCAGAAACTCCAAAAGATGCACAACATATTAGATCAATATGTTGAGTTTATAACCAATATATTTTAAATCAAACAAATCAAGAATTTAAACTCAGTTTCAACTTGCGTTTAGATGCTTTAAAATTTGCTAAAGAGCAAATGGAAGAAAGTTTAACTGAAACTAAAAACGATTCAAGTAGAAAACTTAACTAATGCATTAAATATTGCGAAAAAGCAGGGATCAGTGATTTCTCGAAAGGTAGTAACAACGCAATGTCAGCACCTGAATATATGTTAGAGTGAAGGGCGTTTAAACATCTCAGATTCTAAACTTGCAGACGGTACATACCTTTTTATGCTAGGTGAAAAATATTTACACAAGCTCAATTAGATATTGCCAAAAACAGCCCGGTTGTTTGCCCAACAAACTATTACAGCACAGAAAGACAGCATAAATTAACAAAATTAGCACCGCAATTGGAATCAATTGAGAATGTAAAAGCGTATTATTATTTAAGTTCACCAGATTACCCGGTTCAACGTGATTGGCCTAAGCGTTTGATTTTTGCTTATTGTAGGGTTCGTTTTTGGTGTAGTACTTTCATCATTAATCATTTTTAGCTGAGAAATATTTTCGAATAAGGCTTAATATGAAAGATATTAAAATTATTATTGCTACACACAAACAATATTTTATGCCATCCAGATGATATGTATCTGCCATTACACGTAGGTAAATCAGGGAAAGAGGAACTTGGTTATCAAGGCATGATGCTGGTGATAATATTTCTCTGAAAAATCCCTAATTTCTGTGAACTAACAGGGCTTTATTGGGCGTGGAAAAATTTACCTAATGATTATTTAGGTTTAATTCATTATCGCCGTAGTGTAAAAAACTGTGCAGAGCGTAAAAAGAATCCGTTAGAAACACTCTATTTAACACGCGAAGAAGGAGTCAATTATTAAGCCAATATGATGTAATCGTACCAAGTAAACGCAATTGATTACATTGAAACGCTTTATTCACATTATGCGAATACCTTACATGCCGAGCATTTAGATGTAACTCGTGAAATTATTGCTGAAAAAGTGCGGTGAATTTTCTAGGAAGTTTTTGATGCGGTAATGAAACAGCGTGAGTGGCTATATGTTTAACATGTTCATTATGTCTAAAGAATTAGTGAATGATTATTGCAGTTAGCTATTCCCATTTTTATTTGAATTAGAAAAACGTATTCCTGCGGAACAATATTCTGTTTTTTCCATGCGTTTTTATGGACGTGTCAGTGAGTTGTTATTTAACGTTTGGTTAAAACAATATTCTCAATCTAAACTATTAAAAAGTGAAAGCAATTCCATTTTGTTTATGGTGAGAAAATAAATTGGTTGAAGAAAGGAACTGCATTTTTAATGGCTAAGTTCTTTGGTAAGAAATACGAAAAAGTTTTTAATAGAGGAATATAGAATGAAATTATTCACAATTGGTCCAGTAGAAATGTTGCCTGAAATCAAGAAAGTTGGAGGTGAACAAATACCTTATTTTTAGAACCGATGAATTTTCAAATATTATGTTGGAGTCTGATAGGCTCATAAAAATTGATGAATTCAGGAGAAAATTCTAAATCTATTTATTTAACCACTTCAGGTACAGCTGCAATGGAAGCAGCGTTAATGAATTGTATATTACCGACAGATAAATTATTGGTTATTAATGGAGGTACATTTGGAGCTAGATTTAGTCAGATTTGTGATATTCATGAGTATGATTATTGTGAGATAAAAACTCGGAGGTAATGAGGAATGAATATATAAACATCTAGAAGAATATGAAAATATAGAGTTCAATGCTTTAGTTGTAAATATTGATGAAACTTCTACTGGTCAATTATATGACATAGAGTTACTTTCGCAATTTTGTAAAAAGAAAAGGAATGTATTTAATTGTTGATGCGATTAGCTCTTTCTTATGTGATCGATATGATATGAGTAAATATGATATTGATATAACAATTATTAGCTCTCAAAAAGGCTTGTGTATTGCTCCAGGACTATCTATTGTAGTACTTAGTGATAGAATTATTACTAATAGAATATTGGTTAATAATGTTAAATCTCTTTATTTTAATTTTAAAGGAATACATTGCTGATTTTTGAAAGAGGACAAACTCCGTTTACTCCTTGTGTGGGTATTTGTTTGGAGATGCATAAGGCATTAGCTATAGTTGATTCTATTGGTATTGATAAGTATTTGAATAATATTAAAACTGTTGCTTTGGATTTTTAGAAATAGAATAAAGGATTTGCCAGTTTCAATTCCTAAATTTCCATTAAGTAATGCTATTACTCGGTAATTTTTGAGAAGCCAATTGCAACTAAAGTATTTACTACATTAAAAATGAATATCAAATGATGGTGAAACCCTACAGGAGGGAAAAAAATAAAGAATATTCTATTAGAGTTGCTCATATAGGAAATACGACAGTAGATGATAATGAGAAATTAGTTTTAGCTATAAAAAGAAATTCTTAAAAATATATCTTAGGAATAAGATGAAATGAGTTATAACCTATGGAACATTTGATTTGTTTCATGAAGGGCATTTAAATTTACTTAAGCAAGCAAGATTGCTAGGTGATTATTTAATTGTTGGTATCACGTCTGATTATTTTGATAAATGCCGTGGTAAGTATAATGTTCATGATTCACTAATGACCAGGATCTCTAATGTTCAGGAGACTGGACTTTGACGGACGAGATTGTTATTGAAGAATATTTTTGGACAGAAAATAGATGATATTAAAGTATGGTATTGATATTTTTACTGTCGGTTCTGATTGGGTAGGTTATTTTGATTGTTACGTGAATACTGTGAGGTTATTTATTCTAAAAAGAACTAAAAGGTATCTCAAGTACCCAAATTAGAAATACTCATTCGCTAAAATTGGGTATTATAGGTGGAGAGAAAATTGTTGATAGATTTTTATCTGAAGTTAGCTTTATCAGCGGTGTTAGCATAACAGGTGTTTATTACGCAGGTCGAGTTTCTTCTGAAAAATGTAAAGAGTTATATGAATATAATAGTCTAAATGAGCTTTTCTCTCAGAGTGATGCCGTTTATGTTATGTACCTTTAAAATGTAAATATAAACATATAAAAAGAATCGTTACTCAATGGTAAACTATGTTCTTACAGAATTTCCTTTTTCAAATAACTATGATAATGCAAAGAGCTAATTGAACTTGCTAATGCACGTAATTTAGTGTTAATGGAGGGCCTAAAAACGGCATATTGTCCAGCATTTACGAAAAATGATTTCATTGGTTAAAAAGTGGAGTTATTGGAAATATATTAAATATTGAAGCTAGGTTTACACAAGTTCTTGAAGATGATCTATTTAATGAACAAATTCGTATTTTCTGGTGGGAGTATCGAATCGCTAGTTTCTTATCCTTTGCTTATTATATTTAAATTGCTAGGGATAAATTATGAAGATATTTCATTTACATCTCATTTTGAAAATAATATTGATATTTTTACTAAAAATAGATTTACGTTATTCTAATTCTATAGCTAGTGCAACAGTTGCTATTAAAGCTAAAGCAGAAAAGTAATTTAATTATTGCTGGGACTAAAGAGGGTATATATGTCCCTGCTCCATGGTGGAAAAACAGAATTTTTGAAGTATGCTATGAGAATATAAATAATAATAGTAAGTACTTTTATAAGTTTGAAGGTGAGGATTAAGATATGAATTAGCTGAATTTATTAGAACTATTCAAACTAATGCGGTACAGAACAATTTATTGAATTATAGTGAAATGTTAGCTGAGACTAAAAGTGATCGATTTATTTTTATCTAACTATAATGTGAAAAGATTTTTAACGAGAATAATATATGGTAAGAGAACCTCTGAATGCAGAAAAGAAATTTGCGGATTTTATGTTGATATGAAATTAGTTTGGAGGACTGAATTAGAATTACTTATTTATTTCGGTATGTGAAAAAAATATAATTTAAAGTATTATATGGCTGGAGGGTCTTTATTAGGCGCAATTAGACATAATGGATTTATTCCATAGGATGATGATATTGATATTGATATGCCTAGAGATGATTATAATAAATTACTTGAAATTGCAAAATATGAATTTACGGGTCATATCAGACTCACATATACAGAAGAAAATTATGTTAGACCTCACGCACAAATTAGAAATTCAAATACAACAGCTATTGTTAGTCATGAAAAAGGGCTATATTTTAACCAAGGAATTTTTATTGATATCTTTCCCTTGGATTCAGTACCAGCGAATAAGATAAAAGATATTTTCATTCAAATATATTAAAAGCTTCTAGCATTATTTTGAAAGCAGGTATATGATTAATCCTGTAAAAACCCTAGTAGATTGAAATGTTTAGCTCATTATCTTTGATGATGCCCATCTTCAAGTTATTTGATTATAAGAAATTGTTTCATTTATTTGAAGATATTTGCTCTAGATATAATAATAACAGGATCTACCTATAGGAGAAATTTCCTTTGATTATAGAGATAAATGTATTTGTAGAAGAGAATGTTTTTAATGATGTTAATATAAAAGGATTTTTATGGGGCTTAAAGTTGCTTGCCCCATCAGGGTACGATACTATACTAAAAATTACTTTTTGAGATTATATGACTCCTCAGCAGGAAGCATCTTATCATGGTAATATTATTTTTGATACAGAAATTAGCTATAAAGAATATTTGAGAAATAAGTATGTTAAGTTTAATAAAAATCTTTTTGAAAAACTCACCTTTGATTTACTATTCTTGTAAAGCAGTTGTCGTCTATAGTTTATTAATGCTAAGGGGTATTATTTATTTCTTATCTTTTTAATTCCATTAAAATCGAATAGAATATTGTTTAGAGCATATGAGGGAGAGGATATACTTGCAACCCTAAAGCTATTTTCAGAATATATATTAAACACAAACTAACGAATATGAAATTATTTGGGCATTTAGGAGCCTGAAAAAGTATTTGCAAGAGAAAAATATTAAATTAGTTTAGGTATATAGCATTAAATATTATTATTATTACATTTCTTCGTCAGTTCTGATATTTAATGATTTTTGGTCATCATTTATTAATCCCAGAAAGAAACAAATATTTATTAATACATGGGTACAGCAGCGTCGCATTAAAATGTGTTGGGTTATGTACTATGCCACATCCAGTGGATAAACTGCTTTATAAAAATGCGACATTCATTTGGATTCTTAATCTGTGGCTGTCAAAATTTAAAAGAAATCGAGAGATATCATTTGGAGGTAATATATGCCGATCTCAGAAATAGGTTTACCTAGAAATGATATCGCAAATGAATTGTTAAAAGGTCAGATTATTTCTAAAAGTAAGAAAAGAGCTTGATATTGATTCTTCTTTAAGAAATTGCTTTTATATGCTCCCTACTTATCGTGAAAAATTTTTGCAAAAGAATTATACGGATTAGATATTTCTAGTACTTTGAGTTCATTGAGATTTGGTGGTAAATGGGTGTTGTTAGTGAGAAGTCATTATTTTAATACTAACGATAGTGAAATAGATGGTTCTATTATTGATGCATCGTCATACTCTGATATAGCAAGACTTATTATTAACTTCGGATGTACTTATAACTGATTATTCTTCATCTTCTTGGGACTTCTCATACAATATAAACCATGTTTCTTATATATGCCTGACTTAGATACATATAAAAAGGATTTTTAGTTTTTATAACCCTATCGAAGGTTTGCCTTACCTAAAGCGAGTACAGATGGAATTAATTAATAATATTACAGAATTCAATATGAAGAGTTTAAAATTAAATTGATTGATTTTTATACTGAGTTTGGTAATTTTGATAATGGGAAGGCTTCAGAAAAACTATACAATATTATATTAGATGGTACATGCGATGGATATTAAAAATAGAGTTTTTTAACATTTATATTTTTTATTGTTCTATACAGCTAATGTATTTATTTCTAATATATCTAATTCACAATACTTTATTAGTCTAGATAATCACGAAAATGATTTTGGGTAAAATCAAGATTATTTTATATGCGATAGGTTTTATTAATATACAAAATTTAATAAGCATTCATTTTAGATTACCTACTTATTCCAATTTTTATTTTGTCATATTATTATTCAGAAATTGGCTTGACATTATTTTTCCTTTTTATTTTTCTAAATATATTAGTTTGACTTGATTCTAAAATGTTTTTCTGATATCTATGTGGAGCCGTGTTTGTATATGTTACATATGTATTTGACATGTATGAATATTCAGATGTTAATTTTATAGAGAAAGTAGTAATGGAGAAATTGTTTCAGACATCCATTAGGATACGTTTTTCTACATATTTACCTAATGTGTTTTTATATGTTTCTCTATCTTGGATTGTTCTTAGAAATCATAAGTTTTCTGTTTTTGAATCTATATTTTATTATTTTTAAATTATGTATATATGATTTTACGAGATACGAGAACTGTGTTTTATCTGGTTAACTTATTAATATTTGCTCTGATTTTTATAAGAATATTTATTATAGATTATAAAACAAAAAGTTTTAGGTAGGATTTTTGAGAAATTTTTAACAGTATATTCATTTTTATTATTTTCTTTTCTATCAATATTAATACAAGTTTTTATGATCCAAGCAGTAGTTGGATGTTTGCATTAAATAAAGCGTTAAGTGGTAGATTAGCATATGGATACTACGCTTATGATACGTATGGTCTTTCTATTCTAGGTCAACATATAGAGTATGTAGATTTACTGGATGTAAATCAATATAATAAGTTATTTGTAGTTGATTCTGGTTATTTTAAAAAGTTTTTATTGGATCAGGGGTTGTTTTATTTATTTTTATCTTGTTTGGTTTTTAGATTGGGAGAGAGAATTGTGCTCAAGAATAATATTTATCTTGGGCTGGCTATATTTTCATTAGTTAACATAATGATAAATCCTCATTTATTACTTATAACATTTAATCCATTTATATTCTTATTGGCGTATGATAATAAGAATGATAACTCAATATATATATAACTAAGTATGAAAATAAAAACACTTAAATTTAATTTTTAATGAATATGTTATTAATTTGTTTCCAATTTTTATTTCCGTTAATACATTTCCTTATGTTTCTAGGGTGCTAAGCCAATTGGAACGAAAGTTGCATTTCGCTTATTCTATTGTTTCTTATTTTTAGTATTTTTGCTGCCTTTGGTGTTGCTAATTATGGTATCCGAGCTTGTGCACAAGTAAGGATGATGAAAGAAAATTATCCAAAAACAGTGCAGAATATGTACTCATCAATATAGTGTTGATGAGTTTTGTCTATATTGTCTATTTTTAGGGTATCGTTTTTATTCCTGAATTAAAGGTGGAGAAAACACTAATTTCGGGTTTGAATATTTTATTCACAATTGTGGAGTGGAGTGGCTATATAGAGGAATTGAGCAGTATTTTATATTACTATCCGTTCTATTATTTTTAAATTAATTGCTTTTGTACTTGTTTTTACGTGTGTCAAAACTGGAAAACGGATTATAGTGCTTATGCATTTATCATTATTTTTGCGACTGTTGGGTCAGGTGTCGTAAATTTATATAATTTGCGGAAAATAATAACAATTAAATATTTCTCAAATTATGACTTTAAACGCCATCTTAAACCAATGATGACTTTTTATTACTACGATTACAGTCGCTTTTTATGTAAATGTAAGCGTGGTATTGCTTTGGTTTTATACAGGGGAATCAAGAAGTTGGTTATTATAACGGCATATCGCATAAAAGATGTGATGGTGAGTATTATGTTACTTCATTGCCGTTTTATTACTAAGATTAAGTTATTATATTAAAAATAATATGTGGGATAAATTTAATGATATTTTGTCAAAATCAACGCAATTTATTTTTATCTTATCTCTTCCTTTGGTTGTGTATTTTATTTGCAAAACCATCAGTTTTGATTTTGGCTGGTTCTGCTTATTCAGGCTCGATTGTTCCGCTGCAAGTATATAGCATTAATTATTTTTATTGTGGGATTATCTAATTTTAACAGGGATTCAGATGCTTATTCCACTGAAGAAGGAAAATATCTATGCTATTCCGTGATGATTATAGCTGTAATCAATATGGTGCTTAATTTAATCTTAATTCCAGAATACGGAGCAATCGGTGCTGCAGTTTCTGTAATGCAGGTTGAGGCGAGTATTTTTAATCTATCAGATTTATATATTGAGAGCTTATTCTCATGCTATTTGGTGGTGACATGTTATATGCGGATTATTATGGCATTAGTCTGAGCTTAATAGTGTATCAATGTGGCTGGAAATGTAAGTCTGAATTATAATGAGACTATTGTGTTTTTAGTAAGCGCGAGCCTGTTTTTATTTATTATTTAGGTGTTTTGTTGCTGTCTAAAGAACCTTTTATTTTTACTATTCTAAATCAAATTAGATCTAAAAATTAATTTAAAGAACTAGGAGATGGATATGAATTCACAGTGATGCAGGCGGAACAGGTTCTCGTATGAATTCTAAGGTATTGCCAAAGCAGTTTTTAAAAATTTATGGTAAGCCAGTAATTATTCATACCCCAGAAGTGTTTGAAAATTGCAATGAAAATTGATGAAATCGTTGTAGTGGATTTTTACAGGGGTGGAGCGATATTTGCAATGTTTATTAGGAACAATATCGTATTACTAAAAAGTTAAAAAGTGGTTACAGGCGGTGAAACTGCAGCAATCTATTTTATAATGGATTAAAAGAAATTCGTGATGGTATTGTCTTTAATTCATGATGGTGTCCGCCCATTTATTTCTAGTCAGCTTATCAAAGAAAATATTGAAAACCGTAGAGGTCAATAAAATTGCTATTACATGTGTAAAGCAAAAGAAACTTTAGTCTCTCGTTGAGGTAATAAAATTAACGGTGTGCTGAAAACGTGATATTTCTTATATAGCACGTGCATCCGCAAACTTTTCGATGTGTCTTTGTTAAAATTATGCACACAAAACAAAGCGATCGAAGACAATAATTTTTCTTTTGTAGATTCTTGTGATTGTAAAACATTATTTCCCTGAATCGGACCTTAATATTGTGGAATGTGGTTCTAGAAAAATATTAAGATCACAAACACAAGAAGATTTTACAAGCTAAGGCTATGTTTTCTTTTAGAAGAAGATGAAATAAATTTATGGCTTTAAACGTGGTGATGAGAAAAAATAATGAAAGATTTAGTTTTAAAAGAAGATTTTAGAATTTATTTTAGATAAGGTTTTTCAGAGAGGAAAATTTAATCGTTCAACAGTATTAGTCACTGGAGCGACAGGTCTTGTTGGCTCTTTAATCGTAAAAAGCATACTGTATGCTAAATCCAGGTATTAAATGCTCAGATTACAGCTTTTAGCTAGTGTCCGAAATTGAAAAGTAGCAGATACTTTTGTTGATTTTTCAAATGAAAGTTTAATATTTTAGACAGACAGTTTGTTATCTCCCTTGCATTTTTGACCAAACTATTGACTTTTATTGTACATACTGCGATATTACTGCTTTAAAAAGAAATGGTAGAAAATCCAACGGGTGTACTATTAACAGCATTTGAAAGTACAAAAGAATTTACTGGAATATGTCAGCTATCATCCAGGTTGTAAAATGGTTTATATTTCTTCAATGGAATATTATGGTCAGTTACGGATGATTATACTAATGTTACTGAAGATAAATTAGGTTATGTTGATCTTAGTAAACCACGATAGTTGCTACCCTGAAAGTAAGCGAGTCTCAGGGAGGCACTATGCAATGCTTATGTAGTTCAATATAATCGAATGTGTGCAGCGCAAGGGCTGGCTCAAACATGGAGCAGGTGTACCTTTTTCCGATAATCGTTATTTTGCATCATGCGAAAAGTGCACCAATAAAACGGATATTATTTTACATACTATGGGGCAAGTCTAGGTAATTATTGCTACGGCAGATGCAGTGTATGGTATTTTTGTTCTTTTGCAAAGGGCGAGAAAGGGCAAAGTTATAATGTTGCTCGTAATCATAGCACTATAAAATATGGCAAAATGGTTGCAGATAAAATTAGTAACAATGAAAATAAAAGTGGAAGTTCATATTCCTGGAAAATTTAGGTAGTTTAGATATGCTCTGATGTGAAATTATAAATTAAATTCAGATAAACTTAAAAGCTTTTAGGTTGGCAACCTGAAATGGATCTTGAGAATATGTTTAAACGTATGATTAGAAGCTGGGAATTACAGGAATAATAAAAATGAAGAAATATGATTATCTCATTGTTGGAGCAGGTCTTTTCGGCTCAATTTTTGCTTTCGCGAGGCGACTAAGCGTGGTAAAATGCTTAGTAATTGAAAAACGTGATCACATTGGGGAAACTGCTATAGCCAAAAAGATTGAAGGTATCAATGTGATAAATATGGTGCCCATATATTTCATACAAGCAATAAAAGTTGTTTGGGACTATATTCAGCAATTTGCTGAATTTAACCGTTTTACTAACCTCCTGTAGCTCGCTACAAAGATGAATTGTATAGTTTACCTTTCAATATGCTTTACATTTAATAAAAATGTGGGGCGTTATCGCAATTGCAGAAGAAGCTGGAAGCTAAAAATTAAAGAGCAGATATCAAAAAGAGAATATTACAGATCCTAAAAATCTAGAAGAGCAAGCTATCTCATTAGTTGGCCGCATATTTATGAAAAATTAATTAAAGGTTATACTGAAAAAGCAATAGGGACGGGAATGCACAGAACTTCCAGCATTTATCATTAAACGTTTACCTGTTCGTTATACCTATGATAACAACTATTTCTATGATACTTATCACAAGGTATTCCAAATGGGTGGTTAGACAGGTATTTTTGAAAGAGATGTTAGAAGGTATTGAAGTAAATTGAATATCGATTTTCGCCGAACGTGAATATTACAGAAAGCGTAGCTGATAAAATCGTATTACAGGAATGATTGATGAGTATTTTTGAGTATCAATTTGGCAAAATTAGAATATCGTAGTTTGAGTTTTTGGTAATAAGTATTAGACATGCCAAATTATCAAGGTAATGCAGTTGTGAACTATACTGAAAGTGAAGTCCCTTATACACGTATAATTGAACATAAGCACTTTTGAATATGGTACGCAAGATAAGACAGTTATCACTCGTGAGTATTCAAAAGAATATCAAGAGGATGAACCTATTATCCAATTAACGATCAGCGTAATAATGAATTATATTCAAAATATAAAAGCGTTAGCAGATAATGTACCAAATGTTATTTTTGGCGGTCATGAGCTCAATATAAATATTTTGATATGCATAATATTGCTTTGAAGCTTTGGCATGTTCAGCTAAAGCGTTAAATTAGATAAGGACTGATATGCATAGAATAACATTATCAAAAATATTGCTTTGGTTTACGTGATGCTTTCCTCTTTTTATTTCATTGATGCTATTGCCTTTTTAATCAATGATAGTCAAGTCGTTTTTCCAAAAGAGGAGCTAGATGAATATATTCTTATTCACCCGTGATTTCTCTCGGTTGTGTATGCTGGTTTTGGATTCGTTTTACGCCACTACACATATAGAAAACCTTAGTTTGAGCTTAAAGAAATACTTCGAACCTTAGTTATATATATTATAAACTAGCACTATAGCTTTTCTCCAAACTTTATGTATCTAGAAATATTATGGGGTTTGACTTGGTTTTGGATTTAGTAGTTTTAGTGCCCGTAGCTAGAATTGGTTTTAAAAATTACTTTTAAAACTAAATTTTATACCAAAAGATACCGTTATTATTGGTAGTGGTCGAAATGCTAAAGATGCATATAAAGCACTATCTGATGAGTCTTATTTAGGTTTTAGTTTTTGCTATTTTGTTGTATCTGATGCTATTCCCGAAGTCGGTATAGATGAAATTAAAGTAATAGATGCAAAGAATAAGGATATCATTTCACTTTGCAACTAGATACTAAGACGGTTGAGTTCATATTAGCTTTAGATGACGAAATATTGTTAGATTCTTGGTTGAGATATTTAGCTTTGAACAAATGCCGATTCAGTTTCTGTTATTCTTAATATTAGATGAATACCATTGTATGGTACGGATATGTCTCTTTCTTAGTTTAGTCATGAAATGTTGCTATTGTGAGAGTAAAATAATAATCTTGCAAAGCGCTCCCTTCACGATATTTTAAAAGAATAATGGATATTGTGGGTTCTTTAGCTATTATTATTCTACTTTTCTCCAGTGTTGCTTTATCTTTTATTTTTCAGTAAAAGATGGTGGTAATGCGGATTTATGGACATCCTAGAATTGGCCGTAATGGAAAAACATTTAACTGTTTGAAATTTAGATCAATGGTAGTGAACTCTAAAGAAGTGCTAGAAGAATTGCTAAGAACAGATCCTGAAGCTAGAGCCGAATGGGAAAAGATTTTAAATTAAAAATGATCTCGCATTGCTAAAATAGGGTGCCTTTATTCGCAAAACAAGTTTAGACGAATTACCTCAATCTTTAATGTTTTAAAAGGTGAAATGAGCTTAGTTAGGCCTCGCCCGATTGTCGCTGATGAGCTAGAACGTTATCAGGATGATGTTGAGTATTACCTTATGGCTAAACCAGAATGACTAGGGTTATGGCGAAGTAAGTAGGCGTAACGATGTGGATTATAATACTCGTGTTTATTTTCGATTCTTGGTATGTAAAAATTGGTCACTTTGGAATGATATTGCTATTTTGTTTAAAACAGTTAATGTAGTTTTGAAACGAGATGGCGCCTATTAATAACAATAGCTTGCAAACAACAAAATGAAATCATTAAATCTTAATTATATGACGCGGCTAGATCATTTACGATTTTTGCTGCCTTGTTAGTAATCATTTCAAAGGAAGATAACTTTGTCTGTAGATGATGTTGGCATACGGTGCTTTTTCATCATTGAGTAATTTTTATTAAAAACTGGATTTTTGCAGGCTCTACTGGAGTAAGTTTATTCCTTTGTTTTAACTGGATGTTTAATTAGTGATCTGGGACATAAAAATTAAATATTCTGGATTTATCTATACAGAGTTTAAGAATATTCCCAATGATGGTTTTGTTAGCTTATAGTCATTACAGCAAGCAGACAAAACATCAACTCCAATGGATATTTTTAGAATATTAACTTTACAGCTGAATACTGGTCATTCATATACTGGTTGTATATCAATTTTACCCTAGTGGACCAATTTGGACGATCGGTGTTGAATTTCAGTTTTATCTATTATTTCCTTTTTCGCACTGTTTTTAGCAAGATTTGGGATTAAGTATTTGTTAGGTTTAATTTTTCCTACTTGTATTGATCAAATTTAATCTATTTGTTCTAAAAGGAAATAGTATTTATTATAATCTATATCATTCAATTATTGGCAGATTAGACCAGTTTCTGATTGGTATGTTATTTGCAGTATTATATAAAACTAAATTCTTCGAAAAATATAAATGGTAATAATATAGTAGCGTTAATTATCCTAGTATTTTCATTATTAGTGTTAATGTATTACTTTGTACTAAAAACTTCTATCTTTCACAATTGAAGCTATATGCTGTGGTGGGGTGATTATTTTATTTATCTATGAATTTGTTTAACTCATCTATTCTAGATAAAATTCTAGCAAGACTCAGGAGAGTTAAGCTTTTCTATATATTTATTACATTTACCCTATCATTGATATGTTAAATAAATTTTTCTCATGCTCTACCACCAACAACATTAACAGAATTATTTATAGTATTAGTCTGAAGGTAGCCTCTTGTTATTGCTGTAGCATTATTAACTTTTAATATTGTAGAACGACCATTTATGTTATTACGTGTCAAATATACTTTCATAATTTGATAGATTTTTATTATAAAAGAGGTTCATATTCTTCACTTTTACTATTCTTACGGTTTCCGAATTTAGTTATGAGTACATAGAGTACTTTTAACTTATTAAAAATGATGAGAAAACTCCTTAATCACCGGCGGTTCCGGCTTCATCGGTTCCGCCTTATTAAATATATCATTAATCATACTCAAGATTCTGTTATCAATGTTGATAAGCTGACCTATGCGGCAAATCAATCCGCTTTGAAAGAGGTAGAAAATAATCCTCGTTATGCTTTTGGAGCAAGTTGATATTTGTGATCTTAACGCAATAGAAAAGCATTTTTCGAAAATATCAACCGGATGCGGTGATGCATTTGGCGGCAGAAAGTCATGTTGATCGTTCTATTACAGGAGCGGCTGATTTTATTCAAACCAATATTGTTGGTACTTATACGTTGTTAGAAGTTGCAAGAATTATTGGCATACCTTAGACGAAGCTAAAAAAACGACCTTTCGATTCCACCATATTTCTACAGATGAAGTGTATGGGGATTTATCCTTTTCTGAACCAGCCTTCACCGAACATTCTGCTTATCATCCGAGTAGCCCTTATTCAGCCTCAAAAAGCGGCGAGTGACCATTTGGTGCACGCTTGGCATCGCACTTATGGTTTGCCGGTGATTATCACAACAGTTCCAATAACTATGGGGCTTATCAACACGCTGAAAAGCTTATCCCTTTAATGATTTCAATGCTGTGATGGGAAAACCTTTGCCAATTTATGGTGATGGGCAGTAGATTCGTGATTGGTTATTTGTAGAAGATCATGTTCCGTCTTATATTTAGTTTTAACAAAAGGTCGAGTCGGGGAAAACTATAATATCGGTGGAAATTGTGAAAAACGAACCTTGAAGTAGTTAAAACAATTTGCCAATTACTCGAAGAACTTGCAGCCAAATAAGCCTAATCATATTAAGTATTACGAAGATTTAATGACTTTTGTCAAAGACTGACCTGGTCACGATGTGCGATATTCATTGTATTGTTCTAAAATTCATGCAGAATTAGGGTTGGCAACCACAAATAACTTTGAACAAGGACTCTGTCAGACTGTAAAAATGGTACTCTAGAGAATAATAGATAAATAAAGGAGAACAACACATGCAAATTACATTATCAACGTCTCCCGCTTCGGAGAGTTGGGGCAAAAATGCCATTTTAAGTTTTAATCAAGATCAAGCTGTTATTCATCTTAAAGATGATGAAAAATCTCACCTTGTTTTAGTTCAAAAAGCCGCACGTAAGTTACGTGAACAAGGCATTAAAGACGTTGAACTTGTGGGGATGCATGGGAGTTAGAAAGAGTGCTGGGCATTTTATCAAGGTTTTTACTCGGCGAAGCAGGATTATTCGATTGAATTTCCTCATTTAGATGATGAGCCACAAGATGAATTATTGGCCCGTATTGAATGTGGTGATTTTGTGCGTGAATTATTAATGAACCTGCAGAAACACTCACGCCAGTTAAATTAGCTGAACGCGCGGCTGAGTTTATTTCTAAACAAGCCGGAAAATTGTGCCGATAAAAAGTGCGGTCAGTTTTCAAACTCATTTTCGGTGAAGCGTTAAAAGAGCAAGGTTATCACGGGATCTTTACTGTAGGGGCGTGGTTCTATTAATCCACCCGCTATGTTGCAATTAGATTTTTAATCCGACTAATGATCCAAATGCGCCAGTATTAGCATGTTTAGTGGGTAAAGGTATTACTTTTGACAGTGGTGGTTACGAGCATCAAAGCCCAGTGATGGCATGAGCACGATGCGTACTGATATGGGCGGTGCAGCGTTATTAACGGGTGCGTTAGATTTGCGATTGCGCACGGTTTAAATCAACGGTAAAAACTTTATCTATGCTGTGCAGAAAACTTGGTGAGCGGTAATGCGTTTTAAATTGGGTGATATCATCACTTATAAAAATGGTGTAACTGCTGAGATTTTAAATACTGATGCGGAAGGGCGTTTAGTATTAGCAGACGGTTTAATTGAGGCCGATAGCCAAAACCACAATTTATTGTCGATTGTGCAACCTTAACTGGTGCGGCGAAAGTGGCAGTCGGGTAATGATTACCACAGCGTGCTTTCTATGGATGATTTGTTGGTAAATAGCTTATTCAAGCTGCGAAAGAAGAAAAATGAACCGTTCTGGCGTTTACCTTTTGAAGCGTTCCATCGTAGTCAAATCACGTCTTCTTTTGCGGATATTGCAAATACAGGCACAGCGCCAGTTGTGGCGGGGCAGTACTGCAACAGCATTTTTATCGTATTTTGTGAAGAACTATCAACAAACGTTGGTTGCATATTGATTGTTCGGCCACTTATCGTAAATCAGGGAGTGATTTATGGGCGGTTGGTGCAACAGGAATCGGTGTGAAAACTTTAGCAAATTTATTAGTAACGAAAGCAAATTTAAGTAGGATTTTTATGACAGAACGTACTTTTTCAATTATCAAACCCGATGCAGTAAAGCGTCATTTAATTGGTGCTATTTTAGGGCGTTTTTGAAGCATCAGGATTCCGTGTCGTTGCGCTTAAAAATGGTGCAATTAACCAAAGAACAAGCGGAAGGTTTCTATGCGGAACACCAAGGTAAACCATTTTTGAACCGTTGGTGGAGTATATGCTCTCTGGTCCAATAGTGGTTTCTGTATTGGAAAAAGAAAAATGCCGTAAAAGATTACCGCACTTTGATTGGTGCAACGAATCCGGCTGAGGCGGCAGAAGGCACTATCCGTAAAGACTTTGCGTTAAGTCAGCGTGAAAACTCTGTCCATGGTTCTGATAGCGTTGAAAGCGCAAAACGAGAAATTGCTTATTTCTTCGTAGATTCAGAAATCAACCATAATTCATTTCTATAAAAAGCACTTAGTGAATCGCTAAGTGCTTTTATTTTTATTGACTCAATTTTTGAGATAGTCTTTTTAGTGGGTCAATCTCAGCACGAATATGAAAGGCTTTCGCCAAATTTTCCGCATTTAATACGGCTTGCGTTTCACCGACAGCTAACAATTTGCCTTGTTCTAATAGAACAATTTCATCACAAAATTGATAAGCCAATGAAAGGTGATGAATGGCGACGACACACGTATGTTGTGGTGTGAGTGATTTAAGCTGTTCCATCATATCAATTTGATAATAAGGGTCGAGTGGCGCAATCGGCTCATCGACCAATAAAACAGGTGATTCCTTAATACAGCAACGAGCGAGTTGTACACGGCTTTTCGCCACCAGAAAGTTGTTGAAATGGCTTATCGAGTAAATGCGTTACCGCAAATTTTTCTGAAAACGCTTGAATTTTTGACCGCTCTTTTTCTTTTGGTAATGGAGCTGCTAAGCCTAATGCAATCACATCATAAACGGATAAATCCCAATGAATTTGCGTATTTTGTGCAAGGTAAGCAATGTGGTGGCTTTTTCAGTTGCATTCATTTTTGCTTAATGGCTGATCATCAAACCAAACCTCTCCCTTGTTTTAGGGCAAAATGCCTGCAATGGTTTTTAATAATGTAGATTTCCCAGCACCATTGGCGCCCATAATGCCGATCAATTTACCTGATGGAAGCGTACAGTTGATGTCACTTAAGCAACAGGATTGGGTGAGTTTTTCAATTTTAATCATAGATTTTTCTCTGTTGCGTTAATAACATCCAAATCAAGCAAGGGCACCGATAAGTGCGGTCAATGTGCCGATGTAAATATGTGAAAACAGTGGGATATATAAAATTGCCAAATCAGCCAATAAGAGCAGTAAAAGCCCCCAATTAACGCACTGGTAAGGTAAAGCTGTGATGGGCGAGCTTTCAGTAAAATACGGGCGAAGCGTGGCGCGATTAAGCCGATAAAGCCAACAGTGCCGGTTTGCGGAATGGTCGCACCGACTAATAAAGCCACACCAAATGTGCTGATGAAAAAGCTACGTTTGGGATCCACACCCATGGTGCTCGCCGTTTCTTCACCAAAGGTGAGTAACCTAAGTATCGGCGAGTATGGTATAAACAGAAAATCCCCGCAAAAACAATCGGAGTGAAATAAGCAGTGTATCTACTCGCCCATCATTAATGAGCCTTTGTAGCCAACGGTAAAGTTCAGCTAATGCCCATGGGCTTTCCGCGTTGGAGAGCAGTAATGCGATTGCTGACCCAAGCAACATATTGACCGCTAAACCGCTTAGAATCATCATGGTGGTGCCGTAGTTTTTGGCGATCAAATACACGATTAAAAAGCTTTAAAAGCGCACCAATTACTCCCCAGCTAAGAGCAGTGAAAATGGCACGGCAAAATAATAAAGGATAAATACACCAGCAGCCGTTGCACCAGCGCTGCTGCCGAGCAAGCCTCGGACTTTAGCAATGGATTCTGGAAAATACCCTGCATCGCATTGCTCGCTATCGCTAGGCTGGCACCCGTCAATAAAGCTAAACCAATGCGTGGAAAAACGAATATCCCACAGCACCATCGAGCGCATATCGGTGAGCACGCCATCCGCATTTTTGAGATGGGCAAAGTCGCCTAGCTGATGATAAATCGCAAAAGCTGCTAATCAATAGCAACGCGAAGAAAAGTGCAGTATTTAATTTGAGTGTTTTTGTCAATGATCAATTTCCTATGTAATTCAAATATCATTTGTTAATTTGAGTTTGTCAAATCTCTCTAACCCTCTTTGCTAAAGAGGGAGATTTCATTATTAAATTAACCTAGAGTGATGTAGTTACACTTTTTATATATGATAATTTAAATAAATATCAAAATTATAAATTATCACCATAATAATTCTCTTTAGCAAAGAGGGGTTAGGAGAGATTTGCAACTACATTATTTTTAACTGTTGATAAATCTTCTCGCCCCCTTGCCACACACCGTGATCGAAGCAATAGGTATATTTCATCGATGCTAACAAGCGGTTGGTTTTAAAGAAATCTTGCAACATAGGGTGTTGCAGCAATTCGGCTTGTGCATTGTAACCTTGTTTGTCAGTCAGTGAAATGAGCATATTCTGGTTGGCTCAAAATCACTTTTTCTAACGAGAAATTTTGTGCGGTAAGTGGCGTTTTTAACGGCGTTAATCCAAGCAAATTTAACAGCACGGGATATTGCGGATAATAGCTTTCCACTACACCCGTTTCCGATAAAATCAGCGTATCGGTAAGCGGTCGATTTAAGTGGAAAGTTTTGCGATTTGAGTTTTGTTACTAAATCAGCCGCCTTTGCTCATTACCCAGTTGTTTGCCCTAATTCTAGAATCAGCGTAAATCATCCATCTGGTGTCTGCGGACCGTCGTTAATTGGGATAATCTTCGCATTGAGTTTTTCAGCTCTGCGACTAATTGTGGATAAAAAGCTTTCGTTAATCAGAATAGTTTTATCCAAATAGCAATAATTCCCGTTAATTGCGGTTCCAGCACAGGTTTGTCGGTATTGATTTTGTCTAACATCATCAACGGATTTTTCGAATAAGGTGACTGTGCAGCACTTGCGAGGTTCACCCAGTTCGATAAGCAGTCTGTCACTGCAAAGCGTAAGTGAGACAAATTGTTCCGAAGCCTGAGTGGTAAACGGAAGGAAAAGTGCAGTTAAAATTAAGCGAGTTTTTGCATATAGATAATGATACGCTACGCCATCAATAATCAAAAAGCGTGCTAAGCACGCCCTTATGAGTGGGTAATAATTAGAACGATCCTTTCAACCCAACGTAAACATTACGTCCTTCTTGGCCATAGCCCAGTACGTTTTCATATTTTTATTGAATACGTTGTTAAGGTTCGCATAAATCGTTACGCTATCAGCCACTTTTGTAGTTCAAGCTTCAAGTTTGCCAAGGTGTAAGATGGCAATTTCACTTTATGCGTGCTGTAGGTTGGTGAATAGTAGGTATCCATACGTTTGCCCGTGTAAGATACATTTACTATCCGCACCCAATTTTTCAGTGATTTGGTATGCTAGCCTGCATTCGCCAAATGTTTTGGACGACGTCTAATTCAGCACCTTTGCTATCTCGAGTTTGGGCATAAGTGTAGTTCGCATAAGCAGTTAATGTATCGGTGATTTTACCGTTATACGCCACTTCAACACCTTTCACTTTGCTCTTACCTTCAAGGTTCACCGCACGGCTTGCATAAGTGGTAAAATTGATCACTCGCCGCTAATTGCGTTTTTCACGTTACGAGCGAAATAAGTTACATCAAAGCTGTGACGCTCATCATTGGTTTCAAATAGAAGCCAACATCGCCACCCTAAACTTTTTCTCAGGTTGTAAATTCGCTGCCGATATAGCGCGCTGTAACCGTAATATTCAGTGATCGTCGGGTTTTGAATTGCTGAACCGAAACTTGCATGCGCTTTCACGTTATTGTGTAATCGGTAAGCGCCTGCGATACGGCCAGTCCATGAGTTTTTCGTATTCAGAGCTGTCAGTGTAACGACCACTAATATTTAAGCTATGATCTGCATCGTGTAATAAACGATATTCAGCTGCTAAGCTTTTCTCAACAAGTTTTTTATTGCCTGCATTATTGAAATAAGACGAGTTGAAATCTGTTTTTTGATAGTCAGTTAAGAAGCTTAAACCTTGCGCAAGAGCCCCTTCACGATCAAAATTGACGTCTAATTGATAGTTTGCATTGAGTTTTTCGCATCGTAAGCCGATGTATAGCCGACGGTATCGCTGTCAGTTTTGAGATGGCTACACCCACTTTGTGTTTAAGCAATTCATCATCATTACCTAAGAAGCCACTTAATTTGAATAGGTGTCACGTGTGCGAGTGTAGTGGCCTTTTTCATCTGTTGCGCTGTTATCAAAGTTAGCAGTTTGGCTACTGTGAGAGGTTAAGAAATCAAAACCTTTTTGATTATCGTCATAGCCAAAACGAAGAGAGGCGTTATCACGATGGAATTTATCGCGTTCGCTTGAACCACCGGTACTTACCGCTGTGCCATCTTGCGCAGTGTAGTTAAAGTGGTTTTTACTGAGTGCTGAAATGCCTTTGGTATGGTGGCTGTCGCCGTGTAAAGCATAATAGAAATTATTGTTTTGAGCCTGAAAGGGTTAATGAACCATCTACCGTACGATTAGAGCCTGTACCAAAATCGTAATCCACATTGAAGGTTTTGCCTTTTTTTCTAGGCCTTTTTCGTGGTGATATAAACTCACACCACCCATCGCATCACTTCCCCAAAGGGCAGATTGTTCGCCGCGTAATACTCGATGCGGTCGATATTGCTTTAATGCTAAGCCACCAAAATCAAATCCGTAGCCAGAAACTGGGTTCACTTTCACGCCATCAATAATCACGGCTGTGTGGTTTTGCATCCGCGCCACGTAAGAATACATTAGTTAATGTGCCACGACCGCCTGACGCACTTACACGCTAAACTTGGGTACCGTTTTCAACACATCACTAACATAAGTGGCACCACGTTGTGCAAAAATCTTTTTCGGTTAAAACAGTAACAGATGAGGCGGTTTGATGAAGGCTAGTTGGTGTTGCTGAGGCAGAATAGACGTTAATCACATCTAATTTTGCCACGTCTTCAGCCGCAGCTAATGCTGGAATCGCTAATAAAAATCGCCGAAGTAATCACATTTTTCATTTTAAAAATCCCTAGGATAAAAATTCTGTATAAAAAGCGCCAGCAGTTTACATTAGACGCTTGGCGCGCAAACTTCGGCGATGAAAATAACTCATCATCAAAAATGAATGAAATTTAAGAGAAATAAAAAAATTTAGGATTTTTCTGACCGCACTTTTTCGCCTTTATCCGCCTTATAGTTTCAAGTATAATGCCTGTATTTTTCATCACATTGTTATTAAAAATTATGAGTACAAAATTCAACGTAAAAACATTCCAAGGCATGATTTTAGCCCTTGCAAGAATATTGGGCAAATCAAGGTTGTACCGTTGTTCAACCTTTTGATATGGAAGTGGGCGCAGGAACTCTCACCCAATGACTGCATTACGCGCATTAGGCCTCGGAGCCGATGGCATTTGCTTATGTACAACCTTCACGTCGTCCGACCGATGGTCGCTATGGCGAAACCCAAACCGATTACAACATTACTATCAATTCAAGTGGTGATTAAACTGTCTCCTGATAACATTCAAGAACTCTATTTAGGTTCACTTGAAATGCTCGGTTTTCGATCCAACGCAGAACGATATTCGTTTCGTGGAAGATAACTGGGAAAACCCAACATTAGGTGCTTGGGGTTTAGGCTGGGAAGTGTGGTTAAACGGTATGGAAGTGACTCAATTTACTCTATTTCCAACAAGTGGGTGGTTTAGAATGTAAACCGGTAACAGGTGAAGTGACCTACGAGTTTTAGAGCGTTTAGCGATGTATATTCAAGGCGTAGATTCTGTGTGCGACTTAGTTTGGTCTGACGGCCCGCTTTGGCAAAAACCACTTACGGTGATGTGTTCCATCAAAAACGAAGTCGAGCAATCAACTTACAACTTTGAATACGCTGATACCGATTTCTTATTCTACTGCTTTTGATCAATACGAAAAAGAAGCGAAAAAGCTTATTAGAATTAGAACGTCCGTTACCATTACCGGCTTACGAGCGAATTTTAAAAGCGGCACACAGCTTCAACTTGTTAGATGCACGTAAAGCGATTTCGGTTACAGAACGTCAACGCTATATTTTACGCATTCGTGCATTAACCAAAGGCGTGGCTGAAGCGTACTATGCGAAGCCGTGAAGCCTTAGGTTTCCTAGGCTGTAAAAATAGGCAAAAACAACTGCACTTTTAAGCATTAACTCAACGATATAAGGAGAAAATGATGAAAGATTTTCAATACCAGATGATATCTACACGGAAGCAGAAACTGATCCTAATACACTCGCGAATTTAGGCCCATTGGCTAGATTAGCGGGTGTTTGGGAAGGTAAGCGTGGTGTGGATATCAACCCGAAAAGCAGAAGGGCCAGAAAAAGATCCTATATCGAGCGTTATGAAGCCCATCCAACGGATGCGCAAACCAATGGTCCGCAACTCTATTATGGATTACGTTATCACACCCATATTGTACAGCCAGGCGAAGTGGAAACATTCCACGACCAAGTGGGTTATTGGTTATGGGAACCTGAAACAGGCAATATTTTTATTAACTGGTAGCATTCCACGCGGCCAAACGTTTATTGCGGTCGGTAATGCACCGGCTGATGCAAAAGAATTTACGCTAAAAGCGGTACGCGGTTCACTAACAAATGGTATTATTTCGAATCCGTTCTTAGAGCGTTCATTTACAACGGAAAGTTTTGAAATGACGGTGAAATTCCATGATGATGGCACTTGGTCATGCGATCAAACCACAACCATGATTATCCCGAATTATGATGCGCCGTTTGAACATCGTGATCGTAACCGTTTAACCAAAATTGGCGAACCGAAATTGAACCCAACTGCAGTAGCAGAACAAGAAGGTGAATAATGAAACCGATTCTTTATTACGCGGCAGATTGCCCTGATACTGCGCCATTTGTGGCTGAGTTAAAACGCTTAGTGTGGATTATGAGTCTGTGGAAGTCTTATCTTCCATTCCAAACTTGAAACAATGGTTGCGCTTGCATGATCGTCACGCCGCATTTGATGATGCAAAAGCACAAGGCTATGCAGGCTTTCCAGCATTATTGTTAGATGATGACCGTGTTATTTTAAGAAATGGTGTCAAATATGCAGGGTAGCACCTATGGATTTAGAAAAGTATCCAATGCGGGTGCGAATTGGCAGCGGCTGGCAATTTTTGCGTGATGATAATGACATGGCAATCATATTCCATGGCGGTATAACTACCTCACCGCAGGCAATACCTTTATGCAAGGTTGGGCGAACAATGGTGAGGTCAGTTTAAGCGGTGATGTGCGTCATCCGAATCAATATGGCCAGTTACCGATTTCAGGTTCTAGCGGTGACATTCACTGATGTTTATTTATGATAAAACCGCAGGAAAATGGCTGATAAACGCATTGCGTAGTGGACACCCTTATCAAGAAAAGAAAATACCTATCAAATTGCACGTAAGAATTATTTGGATGAGATTGCCGGTGATTTGCTGACGGTATTTGACTTTATAGCAGCTTCATTACTGACAGCAGACGGCAACGGCAGCGGTAATTAACCAAAGGTAGCAGAGTTGTCAACAAACACTCCACTTTAATTACAGCCTGCCTTCTTCCGGCAGAGATGAATTTGGATATGTTGGCCCAAAAACCCTTATATGCCGGCACTTCATCACGGTAAGAATATTTACTGGGAATATGGAAAACGGCACAGTAACCCTGAAAATAATATTGATCAGGGGCTGGCGGCTGACCTTTGAAGGATTTGTGGTACAGCCTACCACCGATGAAACTGGAAAGGTGCCGGTGTTTCAGTAAGAAGGCAGTACGGTGACGTGGAAAGTCAAAAATCCGCAGGCGATCGTTTGTCTAAAATTGGGCAAGGCACGTTATTGGTCAACGGTAAAGGCGAAAACCCAGGCGATATCAGCGTGGGGACGGTGTTGTCGTTTTAAATCAACAAGCGGACGAGCAAGGCAAAAACAGGCCTTTAATCAACTAGGTATGTGAGCGGCCCTACGGTAAAAAGTGCCGACCAAGTCACCCGAATAATATTTATTTCGGCTTCCGTGGCGGTCGTTTAGATCTCAACGGTCATTCGCTTACCTTTAATCGTATTCAAACACATGAAGGCGCGCAAATTGTCAATCATAACAAAGACACAGCCGCAACCATCACGATTCGTGGTAATGCGCAAATTAATAATGAAAGAACATTAATCAATCTAAGCCACGGCGTTTAACGGCTGGTTTGGCAGCAAACCACACTTCCACAACGGTCGATTAAATATCGATTATCAACCTGCACACGGACAGCGTTTTCATTGTCAGGCGGAGCCAACTAAACGGCAATATACGCAAGAAAACGGTACTTTGGTCTTGTGGTCGCCCAACGCCTCATGCCTATAACCACCAAACCGACCGGCATTAATTGGCCGTCCGCAAGGAAGTAGTGATTGATGATGACTGGCTAAGTCGTACCTTTAAAGCGGAAAATACATCATTAACGGTGGAAGTGCGGTCGTTTCAGAAACGTTTCTGCGATAAACGGCGATTGGCAATTACAACAATGCCAATGCCATATTGGGTGTTACCGACAAACAGGCGAATTTCATTTGTGCCCGTTCTGACTGGACGGGGTTGACAAATGCCAACCAAACCTTTATCCGATAAAGTCTTTGCGAGCATTGAACGGCAATCAATGGTAATTTTAACCTGAATGATAATGCCAAATTATGCTGGGACTTGCTGATGTTAGGCAATGTGGCATTACAAGCTAAAGCCAATATCGCTTAGCGCATAACGCCACTCAAACTGGCACACTTGTGCTGAATAACCAAACTGTGGCAACGGTTGAAAATGCTACGTTGGCGGGCGATGCGACGCTTTCTGATCAGGAAAATTAAATTTCGTTAACGCCCGTTTTGATCATCAAATTCAAGGAAGTAAAGATACCTTGGTTTCCTTGCAGACAATGCAAACTGGACGTTACAGCCAGTACAACAATTGGCAATTTAACCTAATAACAGCCAAATTACGTTAATCCGATTTTGCGACCAAACGAATAATCAAACATTTAATCAACTCACCGTTAGGCGATTTACGGAACGGCACTTTAATTACCGCACTTATTTGCAGGAAAACAAAGGCGATCATGTGGCAGTGCATGGTTTGGCAACAGGGAATTTTGTATTAAATGTACGCAATACCAGTGCTGAACCACAAACCTTGCAACAACTCAGCCTGCTGACCCTTAAAAACACCGCTCAGACTGACAACGTCAATGTTGCTTTGGCGAATGGTACAGTGGATGTGAACCATCGCTATGAGTTGAAAATGACAATCATGATTACCGCTTATACAACCCAAGAAGAACAAGAGCTTGTTGATCAAGC
>BNJU01001823.1_pt1 | contig 55710 bp, 71 predicted proteins | sample 8539281 | NCBI WGS metagenome assembly BNJU01 (sample SAMD00202456, study PRJDB9452) | human saliva metagenome | isolation source: human saliva | place: Japan
GGAAGTTACGTATGGTTTCTTAAGTTCTTGATGACTTTAAGTGCTCGAGGGCACTTTTGAAATCCTTGATATGACAGTGGAATGTTTTGCAAAGGATGATGAAAATAAAGTGGAGATAGAACTCTCGAGCAGGTAATTGACGGAATTACCAGAGAAATGAAAGACAGACATATCAAGAGACTTCAGGCAGGCAAATGAAAGCGCTGAACTTGGTATATATCTTACTGATATAATCTCTAACTGCGAGAGGGTTTCAGACCACTGCTCCAATATTGCGGTTTGCATTATTCAAAGTAAGACCTCTTCTTTTGAGACTCACGGCTACTTAAATGAGCTAAAGAGCAGCAAAGTGAAGCATTTACAGCAAGATACGAGGTACAACAATAAATACAGACTTTCTGATGAATTTATGTCTTAATGACTTGACTTTAATACTGAAAGAGTATATTCTTAAAAAGGTAGGTTAGAAATGGCTAATAATAGAACGAAGGTAGAGAAATGTTTTTGATAAAATAGGCAGGAATGATGATTGCTGGTGTGGAAGTGGCACTAAATATAAGCACTGTCATCAGCAATTTGATGAAAAGCTGGCTGAATTAAAGAGTGCAGGACATAAAATACCTACACATAAGATGATTAAAAATGCAGCTCAGATAGAAGGAATTAGGGAAGCGGGCAAGGTAAACAATGCCATACTTGATGAGGTTGCATCAAAAATTAAAATGGGAATGAGTACCGAAGAAATCAATTCTATAGTTGTAGAAACAACAAAGAGGCTTGGAGGCATCGCAGCACCGCTAAACTATGAGGGCTTTCCAAAGAGTGTATGTACCTCTATAAATGACCAGGTTTGCCATGGCATCCCTTCCGCAGAGGACATTTTGGAAGACGGAGACATAGTAAAATGTAGATGTAACTACCATATATAGGGTTATTACGCAGATGCTTCAAGGATGTTCCTTATAGGGAGATGTCCTCCCTGAGGATAAAAGAGCTGGTAAAAGGTAGCAAGAGAGGCTATAGATATAGCTGTCTGTGGTGAAGCCTTGGAACTGCCTGGGTGATGTCGGACAGGCAATCAATGACTTTGCTAAGATATGGCTATTCTGTAGTGCGTGAGATAGGCGGCCACGGTGTGGGACTGGAGTTCCATGAAGACCCTTGGGTAAGCTATGTAAGCAAGAAGAATACAGGCTATGTGCTTGCACCGGGCATGGTATTTACCATAGAACCGATGATAAATGAGGGCAGGGCTGATATATTTATAGATGAGTCAAACGAATGGACTGTATATACTGAAGACGGCTCATACTCTGCGCAGTGGGAAGTAACAGTCGCAGTGACAGAAGATGGGTACGAAGTGTTGGCTTCGTAGCCAATTGAATGAAGCTTGTTATGGATTTTATGATATAGCTGACAAATTATTAAGTTCTTTTGCAAGTGATGTTTGCAGCATACTATAAAAATCAGGTTGATATATGATGCTAAACCTTAGCATATTAGATTTAAGAGGTAGATAATGAAGAATAAAATGATTAAAATGGCGGCCTTTGCCACATTTTCAGTGATCGTATCCTTTACTGCCATACAGGGAGCAAAGGCAGAGACAATAAAACTAATAACATAAAGGCTGTAATAGTAGCAGAAGCTACAGCAAGTGATGGTGCACCTAGAGGCTGTGAGCCCTGAGGCTGTAAATGCTTCCTCGCCGGCCATAACCGCAACCTCACCAGCGATTACGACAACTTCACCGGCGGTAACGACAACCCCTCCAGCAGTCACTACACCGGGAGGAATAAACGATGGAGATGATGAGAATACTACAGGAGTAGAAGTAGATGATGAATTCTCTGTTGAGGTGTATTTACACAGTTACAGAGATAAAAAGTGAAAAGTCTATGTAGGAGTCTCGGGAGTTGTAAACGACAGGGCAACGACAGTTTTCATTCCTAAGAAGATAAAATACAAAGGTAATGAAATGACAGTTACTTCCATAGAGGAGGACGGATTTTTCCATATGGAAAGACTTTAGGAAGGTTGTTATATATGCTGACATTGTTAAGATAGGGAAATGATGCCTTTAAAGGGTGCGGTTAAGTTTGACAGGTTTGTAATAAGAACAACTAAGCTTAAAAAGCAGGAAAGAATATATTTAGAATACAAGCAAAAAGATGATTATAGAAGTACCTAAAAATCACTTTCCTCCTATAAGAAGCTGTTTAAGAACAAGGGAATCAAGGTTAAGAAATTAGGGCGATTAAGAAGTGATGCCGTTAGAGATGATTGTGAACGATTTTTATATTAAGCTGCTGTTCGACTGCTGATTTATCCGCATCTCATTATGAGAAGAGGAATATTAAAAACTATTCCTTTTCATTTTAGCCTCTGATGGCATAGAGTATCTGGATGATGGAGCATGCTCTATAGATAAGTTTTATAAAGAAATGGCGGCAGGAAAGATGACATCTACCTCTCAGGTAAATGTTGAAGAATATGAGAATTATTTTGAGGAATTCTAAAAGATGGCAAGGACATTTGCACCTCACCCTATCTTCGCATCTCAGGAACTTATAATTCTGCAATGCTTGCAAAGGATGAGCTAAGTGAAAAATATCCGGATAGAAAGATATTTATAGTGGACAGCCTTGCCGCAAGCTCAGGATATGGGCTGCATGGACAAACTTGCAGACGTAAGGGACGAGGCAGGACTATTGAGGAAGTAAGGACTTTGCCATCAGAGAACAGGCTAAGCTAAACCATTGGTTCTTCTCTACAGATCTTACCTACTATGTAAGAGGAGGTAGGATATCAAAGGCAGAAGGGTTTATAGGCAATGTATAGTATCTGTCCTCTGCTATATGTGAACAGAGAGGGTAAACTTAGTACCCTATGAGAAGGTAAGAACAAAAAGAGAGTCTATAATAGGATAGTTGAAATGATGGAAAAGCTTGCGGATGATGGAGCAGACTATTCGGACAAGTGTTATCTGTCAATGTCTGCCTGTATTGATGATGCACAGCAGGTGGCATTACTGATTGAAGAGAAGTTTAAGAAAAATCAAGGATAAAATTCTCATTAACAACATAGGAACTACAATTGGCAGCCATACGGGACCCGCACTGTTGCGTTGTTTTTCTGGGGTAAAGAGAGGGGCGAGTAAAAATATTGACTACTCGCCTTTTTCTGTGCTATATTGGTATAGCGAGATGAAAGAGGTCTCTTTTTATGCCTAAAAACAAGGTAATTTTTAAAAGCGGAGGTGAATTAATGCGAGTTAAAAATCACACTGGCATAGTACAGAGAGTGTAAACAGCGTAATCTACAATACGATGAAGGAAAAGAAACTTCATCGGAAAGAATGGAAACAAAGAAGTATTGCAGATTCTGCAAGCGACATACTTTTACACAAAGAAACAAAAGTAATTGTGTCAGGTTGAAAGGAATGTAGAATGGGAGACAAGGCGAATACATGACAACTGAGAGCGCGGTTACGGTCGGTTTTACTCAGGAAGTCAAGTCGGAGTTTAAGAAGATAATCTGACCAAGCAAAGAGTCCCTTACAAAAGAGTCAGTTGCTGTAATAGTAACTACTATTGTACTTGGAGGCGTGGTAGCCCTTTTGGACTTAGGCATCCAGTATTTAATTAATAGTGTTCTTTAATATTAAAGGTGATTATATGGCAGAAACTAATTGGTACGTGGTACATACTTACTCAGGATATGAGAATGCAGTCAAGGACGACATTGAAGCAACTATCAAAAGCAGAGAATTACAGGACGAGATAAAAGAAGTTCTCGTGCCAACTGAAGAAGTTACCATCATTAGAAGTGGTAAGGACAGTAAGAAGGGCAAGCCCTACACCAAGAAAGCTTTATCCCGGATACGTATTCATCAACATGGAAATGAATGATGAAACCTGGTATGTTATCAGGAATACAAGGGTGTTACGGGCTTTGTTGGTCCTGGGTCTAAACCTGTTCCTCTTTCTGCTGAAGAAATGGATAAGATGTTAAATGAATCCGTACTTCGGTTGAAGCAGATGTTGAGATTGGAGACTGGGTTAGAATAGTTACAGGTTCATTTAAGGACCAGGAAGGCGAGGTTATCGAGGTTGATCTTGATGAGAGACTTGTGACCATAAATATCAACTCTATGGGAAGAGATATGCCGGTAGAAATTAGTTTCACAGATATCAAGAAGATTTAACGGAGGTTATGATATGGCTAAGAAGGTCGAAGGTTATATAAAATTACAGATCCCTGCAGCGAAGGCTACACCAGCCCTCCTGTAGGACCTGCACTTGGACAGATGATAGTTAATATTGTCCAGTTTACAAAGGAGTTCAACGCACGTACAGCTAAGGATGAGGGTATGATTATCCCTGTAGTCATTACTGTATATGCTGACAGAAGCTTTAGTTTTGTTACAAAGACTCCGCACTCGGTTCTTTTAAAGAAAGCGGCAAAGATTGAGACTGCATCAGGCGTACCTAACAAGAATAAGGTAGCTAAGATTCCTTCTTCTGAGGTAAGAAAGATTGCAGAGCTTAAGATGCCGGACCTTAATGCATCAAGCATTGAGGCAGCTAGAAAGCATGATAGCCGCACAGCTAGAAGTATGGGTATTGTTATAGAAGACTAATTATTAGTCGTGATTATTTGATTTTAGTGTGAGGGAGACTGCAAATGGCAGTCGAACAGTTAGATAACCACAGGAGGTTTTTAATAATGAAAAGAGGAAAGAAATATCAGGACGCAGCTAAGCTTGTTGAAAAGACTAAGGCTTACGATACAGAAGAAGCTGAGAGCTTGCAAAGAAGACAGCTGTGGCTAAATCGATGAAACCATCGAAGCACATATCAGACTCGGTGTAGACGGTCGTCACGCTGATCAGCAGATCCGTGGTGCTGCAGTGCTTCCTCACGGAACAGGTAAGACTGTCCGTGTGCTTGTATTCGCAAAGGGTACAAAAGCTTGACGAGGCTCAGGCAGCAGGAGCAGATTTTTGTTGGTGGCGAAAGAACTCATTCCAAAGATCCAGAACGAAGGTTGGTTCGATTTTGATGTAGTTGTAGCTACTCCTGACATGATGGGGGTTGTTGGTCGTCTTGGTCGTGTACTTGGACCTAAGGGACTTATGCCAAACCCTAAAGCAGGAACAGTAACTATGGATGCTACTCAGTACCGTTAACGATATTAAGGCAGGTAAGATTGAATACCGTCTTGATAATACCAACATTGTGAAGATCACGGTTGGAAAGGCATCTTTTACTAAAGAGCAGCTCTGCAGACAATTTCACAGCACTTATAGAGCGCTATAATAAAGGCAAAAGTCAGGCTCAGCTAAGTACCAGTATTTAAGAAGTGTAACTATCGCTTCTACGATGGGTACCCTGGTATCAAGATAAATACGTCTAAATTGGTAGGCTAATTAGTTAAAAGTTGACATTTAGGCAGTAAGAAGCCCTTATCCTTTACATCGCGCATATATGGCAGCCTGTTTAGTATAGGGTAGCTTTTTGTTAGAGGAAGTCCTTATGACTTTCTCTAACAAAAGCAGAATTTGTAAGCCTGATTTTTGCGGTGATTAACAAGTGCTGTTATAATAAGCAATAATGAAGTGGATTTTAACTTTTAATGATATTCGGGAAATACGTAATATAAATAACCTTATCAGAAAAAAATAGTAACGGAGGCAGATGAGAATTAAAGAGAGTTTATTTAAGAAACTTGGTGACGCAAAAAGACATGACCGAAGGCAGTCCATCAAAGAGACTTATAGAGTTTTCCATCCCTCTCCTTATCGGAAATTTTGCCCAACAGCTATACAGTACAGTTGATTCTGTTATAGTTGGAAAATACGTGGGTGATGGGGCATTGGCGGCAATAGGTGCCAGCGGAGCTCTTGTATTCCTCCTTATGGTATTGTTCATAGGCATTTCTATGGGAGCCGGCATTCTTGTATCCCAGTACTATGGGGCTAGTGATAGAGAAATGCTCTCAAAGACCATTGGTAATGCAATTATCTTAAATGCAATTATCAGCATTCTCATAATGATTGCAGGAGCCATGTATATAAGGCCGTTTTTGGAACTTTTGCAGACTCCAAAGTCAATCCTTGATATGGCAGTAAGCTACACCATGATTAGCTGCCTAGGCATCTATGGGTACCAGCTGCTACAACATCTTATCGGGTCTATTAAGAGGAATGGGCGACTCAGTTATGCCTCTTATCTACCTCATAGTATGTACTGTAGTAAATATCATACTCGACATCATCTTTGTAGGACCACTAGGGATGGGAGTTGCAGGAGCAGCTTACGCCACCATCATTTCCCAGATTGTATCTGCCATACTTTGTTACCTAAGAATGCTTAAGATGAAGGATGTGCTTACCCTTGACAGGCAGGCCTTTAAGCTGGATGGAGCACTGTCAAGACACCTGGTAAAGCTTGGTCTTCCTGTTGGTATTACTCAGGCGCTATTTGCGATAGCCGCAATCTTTGTACAGAATCTTACCAATACCTTCGGAACTGTGTTTATTGCTGCATCAACTGTAGTAATGAGGGTAGACGGATTTGCTATGCTTCCAAACTTTACCTTTGGTACAGCAATGACAACCTTTGTAGGACAGAATGTCGGAGCAATGAAGATAGACAGGGTTAGACAGGGTACAAAAGACGGACTTAAAATCGGAGTTACTACATCTGTAGTTTTGCTGGATTGATACTTATTTTTGGAAAAATTTCTGATGGGACTCTTTACCAATACAGAAGAAGTTATCGAAGTAAGCTATGAGATGATGTGTATACTTGGGATAGGCTACATTGGGAGTAGCCATCAATCAGATACTTTCAGGAACTATAAGGGGAGCTGGAGATACAATGACTCCTATGTGGATAGCGCTTGCAACAACAACCCTTATCAGACTTCCTATTGCATACTGGGTATGGTGTATCTTACAAGAGCGAAGCCCCTGCCTACAGGGGAGCCAAGAAGCATATATTATTCTTTGGTTATTGCCTGGGTGATGGGAGCCATCATCACAGCAGTCATATACAAGATAGGACGCTGGGCAAAAGAGAGCAAGAATAGGCGGAAAGATAGTGGATATATCGAATATGTAGAAATTCTGTATTCTAATAAGGCTTTGGCAACTCGTAAAGATTCAATGAAAAGCCAAATCAAGAAAGAATCCTGCTTCGCAGGATTCATCGCCTGCGGCAGGGTCGCATAAGCGACATCACATATCCGCCGCAGTGCGATCCTCGGAGAGATTTTTATTTGACAGGTACTTTCAGAGAAATTTCCTGTCAATGAAAATAAAACCGCACCTGGGTTGAAGGGTGCGGTTTTTGCTGATAGATTTAACGAAATCTTTTGTTTAGGATTGCTCCTTATCAAGAGTATAATTAATAAATGAGTGCATTTCAAGGATTAATGCCTAACTTATAAAAGTTCTAGAAAAATTGCAAATTAATTGCTGTTTTATCTAGAAAAATGAAAAAGAGCTCTAACTGAGCTCTATATATAAGTGGCACCGCCACTTTAGAGTGAACCACCTCAGCTGGAGCCTGCTCCCTGCAGTACAGGCATAACAGTGCTTTATCTACTAGGATGGTTCTCTTTTTATAAGGCTTTCCAAGCAAATCAAATATTGTCTTTTTCAGGCTGTAAGCAAGGGAAGACCTGCAGCAAGATTAAAGTCACAGTCGTACACCTTTCCATCATAGTCTACAGATAGCTGAAAACGGCACATTATAGACTTAGCAGCTTCAGGGTTAAAGGCTCATACAGCTTCTTACAGGTAGCTCTCAAGATTGTGTGTCCTTGCAAGGAAGGCACCAAAGCGTCCTAAAGGATTGTTGTAGAGTATACAGGGAATTGAAACTAATCCCAAAGTCAGCATCAAGCCTCTCCTTATATTCCTTTTCCATGGCTGTCTGGTCAGGTGGGAAGAATGCTCCTGCAGGATTGTAGACCAGATTAAGAACAAGTCTTTCATCCCTTCCGTAACCGAGTTCATTGAGATGTCTAAGAACAGTTATAGCTCTTTCAAACGCCATATCTCCTCTTACCCTATTCATCTCTGCAGCGCTGGTAATAAGGGAGGGAACAGACTATTTCAACACAGTTTTTGGCAAAAAATTCAGGCAGGTCAGTGTAGCCATCCTCCAATAGTATCACGAGATTAGTGCGGACTATGATTTTTTTAGCGAATTTTGCAGCCTCTTCTACAAGATAGCGAAGATTGGGGTTCATCTCCGGAGCACCGCCGGTTATATCTATAGTAGATATATTCTGCTCTTTAGCATAGGTAAGGGCTGCATCCATAACCTCTTTAGACATTTCCTCTGTCCTTGCAGGACTGCTTAGAACGTGGCAATGCTTACAGGCAAGATTACACCTTCTTCCTATATTCATCTGAAGTACATCCAGTGAATCAGCAGTCCTAAGACAGGATCTGTCTACGGTTTCTTTGAAATCAGGTACAGAAGTAATATCTGCAAAACTACGGATAATATCGTCCATTGGTATCTCCTTTAATTGATGGTATATAGATGATGTGGGTGTCAAAGGTATTTGACACCCTATTGATACAGGATTGCTACAGCTGCGCTTTTTCGCAATCCTGCAAAAAATATTCGTAATCCGCTCATTTTTGCAAAAATGGCTACTTACTCATATTTTTGCGTGTCAAAAGATAATAAATTCTCTTGCAAGCAAGCTTGCATCGAATTTTTATACTTTTGACACTTGTATCATATATAAAAAGAACTGTCATAACAGACTTTGGCTGATTATGACAGAACTATGATTACTTATTAAAGCTAAAACGTCATAAGAGAGCAAACGCATCTAACATCATAACAAAAATGTTCGTAATTTGCAAAATCTTATAAGAAAAACCCCGTGTCTAAGCTCAAAGCATAATGGTATCCAATTAGAACTCAAGCTTTTTCAACAATGTTCTTAGCCTGAACTCCATGTACAAGGGAAGCGCCGCCTCTTATAGCTACAGCTACTATGGATAGCTTCCATAATCTGCTCTTTATTCACACCCTTATTAAGACAGTCGTTTGTGTAGCGTCTATGCAGTATGGGCACTGAACTGTAAGCTACTGCAAAGTGCAATGAGAGACTTTTCTCTGGCTGTAAGAGCACCTTCTGCAAATACAGCATTGTAGTACTCGAAGAACTTCTCTCCTGCGTGAGTTGTAGGTGTTTCACCTGCAACTGAGCCAAACTTTGCTAAATCTTCCGGATTGTAATAAGTTTCCATAATAACCTCCTGATAATAATTTGATTGCATCATTTACTAAATATCAAGCCCTCTTAAATATTACAAATAAGAGGTCTATATACTATTGTGAATGATGGATTTTAGTTTTCCATCTCGTCCAAGATGTCTAGGGCAGTCCTTACATAGCATGGACAGGCTTCAAAGAGAATGCTGCTCTCAAATATCTTAGGCACATCCTCAGGGTTTGAGAAGTCAAAGCCAAGCAAATCTCTGCAGGTGCAATGTTTATGAGCCTTCTAAACTTCTCTAAGAACTCAGCCCTTTTTGCAACCAGCTTATCCTTAACTTCTTGCTGATTCGCCCCTGTATTGCCATACTTCATACCAAGCACCAGCATTCCGCCTATGATGGCACCGCAAGTTTCGCCTATGCTAAGCCCTGCACCAAAGGTTGAAGCAACCTTGAGGGCATCTTCCTTTGACATACCAAGTCTGTCTGCCCATTCTCCCATAATAATCTGGGAACAGTCAACTCCGCCCATAAAGGAGTTAACAATCTCTTCTTTAGTTAATTCCATATTTCCTCCTTAAAGATGAGTTTGTAATATTGTACCATAATATTTGAATTAAGTCTGTTACTATAAACAAAACACAATAAATAGGCAGATTTATAATGTAAATAAATGTATGATGTGGGTGTCAAAAGTATTTGACACCCTATTGATACAGGATTGCTACAGCTGCGCTTTCGCAATCCTTGCAAAAATATTCGTAATCCGCTCATGCAAAAATGGCTACTTACTCATATTTTTGCGTGTCAAAGATAATAAATTCTCTTGCAAGCAAGCTTGCATCGAATTTTTATACTTTTGACACTTGTATCAATATATATTAGTATCTTCTTTTAGGATTTTTGAAACCAACCTTTTTAACCCTATCCTCCTGCTCAAAGAGTTCTCTTATACTCCATAAACAGGAAATACCAAAGACTGCAATCAGGGAACTGATGACAGGACTACTTATAAATAATGAGATGAAGAGAGAAGCAATTCCTGTAGCTAAGAACAGAGTCCAGATTTTCTTTGAAAAATAATACTCCCCTTTACTACAATGACGTGAAAAAAACTCCAATGAGCAAAAAGTAGCTACACCGAGAATTAGACCTGAATAATCTATGTTATCCTCCATAAACTAAGTTTACATATATTGATGGCTCGACTTCGCTAAGTGCATAGATATCACTGCACTAAACTAACACTTCACCTGACGTCTCGTGTTCATTAAGTGCTCAAATTATATCATAATAACCCATAAATTAACAGTATGTTTATTTGGTGATATTTTTGCCAAGAGTATTATTATAGGAAGAATATAACACAGAAAGCGTAGATTAGAATAGAACACATAAAAGACGAAAAAAAGACTTGCATTTAAGTGGTGATGGGTGTATAGTATAGTTGTGAGTTACAAAATGCATAGGGACATCAATTTAGTTATTTAATTTGAAACCAACAAATTCAAATGCACACAAGACTTTAGCACTCTTTATAGTAAGCTCCCGAGAGGGGTTATTTAGAAAAATAAAAAGTTTCAAAAAAGGTGTTAAGTTTTTATCTCCCGTTCCGATATAGTATGTGTAAGTCAAAAACTATAAACTACGTTATACGGATTATCTTAGCGTGCATAGGATATGATGTTAACCAGCCAGGGATGGCGACTAGGGAGACTGTCTTAGCGTACATAGGATGAGGTCCCGACAATAATAAGGAGGTTATTAGAATTATGAATTTCAAGAAAACAATCGCAAAGTCACTCGTTGTAGCAATGGCATTAGGTATGGTGCCTGTAGCTAACACAGACAGCTAAGGCTGGAACTGTAACCATCACTTTTAATGGAGCTGAAGGAACTGCTACTGGCGGTGATGCTCAGTTCTGGGGTATTTGCAAAGTAGATAAGAAGGGTGCAAGGATAGCGTGAAATCAATGGAACAAAATACAAGATAACAAATGTTCAGGAACTTGCCGGAATGATAGATGTATATGCAGCTCTTAAAAGGCAAAAGAAGGTGTTATAGTAGCTGGCGAAACACCTGTTCCTGATAGTACTTGGAAAGAATTAAAGCTTGCTGCTGCTGATAGCACTTTCAAGGTACAGTTCGTAGCTAGTACAAGTGCTGTAAAGGGATTTAAACCTTCAAACGCAGTAGGTGGAGATTTCGGTTATCTTTTTGCGACAACTGGTAAAAAGGGCAGTGAGACAGAGGTTAACTTAAAAGATAAAGCAGATGCTGTAGAGGTTAAGTTAAACGATGGCAGCTGGCAGACATTTAAGGCATTTATGGCTGGAACTGGTTCAGTAACTGATGCTTTAGTAAACACAAAACTTAGAGCACTTGGACAGAGTGGTTCTTCTCTCTCTTTCAGAATGAAAGGAACAGAAACTGCTTGGGCTAGTAAAGAGTCTAAGTTAAAGATTGCTACACAGGGTAATGCTCCTGCTGCAAAGGTAGATGTAACCAAAGAGACTACAAGTGTTAAAAACGGTGTAGAGTGGCAGCTTGTTGACGCAGGTAAGCCTGCTGATGCTACTAAGTGGGAAGTTATCTACAAGCAAGAAGGGTCTTACCTTTTCAGAACTAACTGGCTTAGACCCAGCTAAGGATCAGGATTTACTTGTAAGAACTGGTGCTACCGCTAAGAAGATTGCTTCTAAGGTTGGCAGAGTAACCCTTAAGAAACCTGAGGGTGCTTTAAATGTTGGAACTAGTAACGAGATAACAGGAACAGGTGCTGCTATCAATGTAGGTAGCAAGACTGAGTGTTATCGTTAGCTCAACTCTTGCTTATGACATTACAAAGGGTCTTTTACTTCAGAACGTAAGCAATAAGGACATTGAGTATGCTTTTGAGTTCCTTCAACAGGTGACACATCTAAGTTTAAGTGGAGCGTACTTAAGGCTTCTAAGGATCCTGTAAAGAAACCTACCAAGGCTAACCTTAAGTATTCAAAGGATGAGAAGGCTAATACCTGGACAGAAGGAAAGACTAAGCTTTTCTTAAGACTTTCAGGTACAAAAGCAGGATAAGAACGAGTGTTGCAACCAGATCTGGCGTATCTGCAGGTGCTATCATCAATATTGCTAACATTGCTCAGAACGTAACATTTGAAAGTGCATCTGTAGCTGGAGATCCAGCAAAGGCTGCAGTTACAGCAGCTAGCGGTTCAACTACAGCAGCTATTCAGATTGCTACAGGAACTGCTGCAACCTTCACTATCAATGCTAAGGTTGATAAGGTCGTAAATCCTAAGGGTGGTTCACCAAAGGTTAAAGTTGTTAAGGCTTTACCAAAGGGCGTTACTTACAAAGTAGGTAAGGTTGACGGAGCTACAGGTAAGTTCACAATCACTGTAAACGTATCTAACAAGGCATTTACAGGCGCTGAGATAAATGCAGATGCTGAGTACGGTCTTACATACGAAGGCGCTAACAGCGGATTCAAGATTACCTTCGCTAAGAAGAACTAATTTGATTCCCAATCAAAAATAAATTATAATAATTTGCCCCAACCGGAGTTTCCGTTAGGGGTTTTTCTAGACCTTTATAAATCCTAAAAGCATGATATACTATAAATGACTATTCCAAGGTTCGCTAAGAATCAACATATGAACAATAAAGACAAAGCAGATATCCTTATTACTTGCCTGAGAATGAAAATGAAATAAGCGTCATGTAGATGCTGTATAAGTTTCTTTCTATAATGTCAGGGAGTGAGGACATTATAGAAAAGATTGTAACGAAAAAGGGAAGTGAGGTGAGAGATATGACAGGAGGACCACTTAGTCAGTTGTACTATAAGGGAGTAAGAGAAGGTAGAGAAGAAGGTATGGAACAAGGTGTCAACGAGACTCTGCTAAAGGTCTACATTAACTGCCGTAAAAAAGGTATGTCTATTGAAGAGAGCGAAGACATAGTTCACTTTGCAGACAGAGAAAGCCTTGACAAGGCAGAAGAGGAATTTCAAAGGATGAATTCTGAAAATTAAATAAGTAAAGAGGAATTTATAAGGGCTGTCACAATAGGGATGAAACCATACTGCAAATTATGTTTGTAATCGGTTCAATCCTTTGTAGCAGCCCCTTTATGTTAATTTTTATACCATCTTTCATCCAGCTTCCTATCTGCAAAATGATTTATCATTTCTTCTGTAAAGACTCACGCCTTCGTGCATCTGCACTATATCCTCAGGATAGAACCAGGTGCCTTCTTTAAGCTCTTCAGTCTCAAGTACAACCTCGTCACTTCCATCAACCTCTGCGAAAAATCCCGCAAGTAGTGAAGAAGAGTAGTAGACCAGGGCTGGCTTTTGTAAAAGGTTATATTCTTAAGTCTAAGACCAACCTCTTCGTATGCTTCCTCGCAGCACTTTTCTTCAAGGGTTTCCCTATTTCCGTAAAAGCCTGCTACCAGAGCGTAGCGGTCATATCCCTTGTTGGCATACTTTGTAAGTAAAATTCTGCCCTTATGAATGATGCCTACTATTACTCCCCGGACAGATTTTTAGGATATATCATATTGCCACAATCGGGGCATTTAAGCATTCTCTCCTTGTTATCGTGAATAGTATGAGTCACACCCGCCACAATACCTGTTATCTCTATACCAAGAGTAAGCTGCCACGCTGTTATCACAGCAAAGGAGGTAGAAAGGGCATAAGAGAGCGAAACTTAGAGGCAGGTATATAGTAAAGTCCATCTGTACTATAATCACCCTGACACACTATTACCGAATTCTCCCTATCTTTAATGCTTGAATAAGCCAGACCTGTTCCTTTAAGTAATGAATCATCTGCAAGAAGGAAAAATTCACGGTTTTCTCCATCAATATCCATCTTAAAAAGATATATTAGCTTATTCTCTGCGACGCTAAGAGTCTCTCTGATTTCCTTAAAGGTAAGAAGCTTCCAAACCACCTCTTCACTTCCTGCCTTGCCCGGGATAGCAGTTTCAAGGCTTGCAACATTGCCCTCTGCGATGACAAAGTAGCTCGTTATTATGAAAAATACAGTACAAAACTGCCATCTGAGGGTTTAGCTTCTGCATTATAATTATTGTCATAGCTGTTGTTTAAGTTATCCTGAATCATAATCATCCTCTTTCGGTAGAACTTTTATATATTGATACCAGTCTCAAATACTTTTGATACCCACATCATATAATTGTAGCACTAAAATAAAGAGATACAAGTGCTATAAGTATTTAGAATTTTCTACATACATACTTGAAGAGATAAGCCTTTAATCTAATTAAAATATATCAATAAAATAGTTAAAATATTACCTTGCCGATTAAGCGAAAATATGTTATATTAAAATATATCAATAAGATTGAGCTGAATAGTTTGTGATTGAAGCCGCCTTTTTATGAGTATAAGTGAAGTTACAGACTATCTAATAAATAAATTACATACATGGAGAGAATATGAAAAACTACAATAAGTATCAGAGAAACTATTTTTATGCCCTAAACATCCTACCTATGACTGGGTGAAGAAAGAGTATATAGAAAAGCCGCCAATCTGGTGCTCGGTTGACCTAAGAGATGGCAACCAGGCTCTCATTGAGCCTATGGACATGGAAGAAAAACTTGAATTTTTCAAGCTTTTAGTAGATATTGGCTTTAAGGAGATAGAGGTTGGTTTTCCTGTGGCTTCTGAGACTGAGTATAATTTTTATGCGTGCACTTATAGAGAGGAATCTTATTCTAAGGATGTTACGGTTCAGGTGCTTACACAGGCAAGAGAGCATATTATCAAAAAAACCTTTGAAGCAGTAAAGGGTGCGCCACATGCAGTCATCCATGTGTACAATTCTACATCTGTAGCGCAGAGAGAGCAGGTATTTGCCAAGGATAAAGAAGAGGTTAAACAGATAGCAATAAAGGGGCTAAAGCTTCTCAAAAAGCTTGCAGCAGAAACAGAAGGAATTTTTCATTTGAATACTCCCTGAAAGCTTTACAGGTACTGAGGTAGAATATGCCCTCGAGGTGGTAAATGCAGTTATAGATGTGTGGGAGCCCTGATGTAAATAATAAGCTATATCAATATTCCTGCTACGGTTGAACTCTCTCTCCCTCACGTATTTGCAACACAGGTAGAATATATTCACAAGCACCTCAAACCGCAGAGAAGGGGTTATTTTGAGCCTTCATCCGCACAATGACAGAGGGACGGGAGTTGCAATAGCAGAGCTTGGCATACTTGCCGGTGCAGATAGAATAGAAGGTACCTCTTTGGCAATGGTGAGCGTACCGGTAATGTAGATATCATCACTCTTGCAATGAATATGTATTCACACGGAGTAGACCCGGGTCTTGATTTTTCAAAGTTAAACTTTATTAAGGAGGAATATGAGAAACTTACAAGAATGCAAGTTTCTCCAAGGCACCTCTGTGCGGAGAGCTTGTATTTACTGCATTTTCAGGCTCACATCAGGATGCTATATCTAAAGGGCTTCACCCTATAGAGAAAAACACAAAAAGGTAAGTGGACAGTGCCTTATCTGCCTATTGACCCTAAGGACATATTAGAGGAGCTATGATGCAGATGTTATCCGCATCAACAGCCAGTCAGGTAAGGGCGGGTCAGCTATATATTAAAGACGAATTACGGAACAGAAGTGCCCTAAGAATATGCAGGAGGAGCTTGGCTACTACCGTTAAGTCGGTATCTGACCACGAACATGCTGAGCTTTCTGCTGATAGAATTTATAGTATATTCTATAACAAATATGTGAATAACCACGAAGTATTTAGTATAACTGATGCCGAGTTTGCCCAGGGTGGAGGATTCCTTGCAAACCATTAACATAAGCTCATGGTGGAAAGGGAACACGTGGTAAAGGCGAACGGCGTAATGACCGACTCGATGCGTGGTACAACGCCTTAAGACAGTATTTTTGGCATAGAGTATGAGCTACAGATTATGAAGAACACGCGCTACAGGTAGTTCCGCATCTACGTGTGACCTTTTGTGGGAATAGTCTGTGGTGATAAAAAGTATTGGGGAGTCGGCATAGACGAAGATATTATTAAGGCTTCAATAGACGCACTTGTATCCGCACTTAACCAGTCTGAACAGCTAAAATACGTGGAAGAGAGGGAAGAGATTAACGGATATCCTCAACATTATTCAAGAAAATTATAAGGAGGTTACACTTGACTATATAGCAAAGAAAACCTTTCCTTTCAAAACCCTATCTCTCAAAATATATAAGGACAAAAGCGGGTATGCCTATTTGGAGATATTGTACGCCTTACCAGGCTTAAGAAAGCAAAGGCATTCTTACTGGGAGGCAATATGAAGATTGAAACAATCTCAGAGGCAATCGGATACCCTAATGTGGAGCATTTTATAAGAGCTGTTTAAGAGGAGTATGGAAAGACGCCTGCCCAGTTTAGAAATAGAAGCAAATAAAAATAAAAACAGCAAACAAATTCAAAAACTGCCCTTAGAAGACCTTTTTGGTATTCTAGGGCAGTTTTATGAAAACACTTCTGGAAAATCTAACACAATTATTGCTGTCTTTACATAGATTCAAGCATTAATTATCGCGTGAGGAAAGACAGTGCACCAAGGCTTACCACCATCATGATTATGCCGGCAAGAAGTACTCCCTGCAAGTACGGCTATGTCCCCTTTTTAATGTTTATACCTAAGAGGCTTGCTGCAAGACTGCCTGTCCACGCGCCTGTGCCCGGTATCAGGATGCCCACAAAGAGCGTGAGAGCAATAAAAAAAGTCCAAAAGCCTGCTTTATTTTCAAGCTTCTCCCTGCTCTATAGCCTTTTTCAAGGAAGAAATGACACATTTTCCTATGTATGCCTTTATCCTTTCCCCAATGTAAGAACTTGCTTGCAAAGAGGAAGATGAAAAGGAATAGGAACCATATTCCCGAGTATGGAAAATGATGTAGGCAGTTAAGGGCGGACTCGATTGCAGTTGCAAAGGAATCGCGCTCTTAGCTCGATTATAGGAAGCATTGATATAAAAATACCTGTAAATATTTAATAAGATACTGCTCACTTTCTTTTTATAATGTTTTTGATTATAACATCTAATGATATTAGTGTCAAAAGAATAATAAGTAAGGTTTGCCTACCGGAGAAGTTATTATCTTTATAAAAACCCCTCTTTAGGGAAAAATAAGATAGAAGATGCCGATAATGATAGCTATTATCAAAATTATCCAATAATTATTGAGAAATTACATCATTTAACACAAATTGCACAATAAAATACATATGATTTGGCTTTACATAATTAAACTTAAATAGAATTAAGGATATGTAATAAAGCTTGAAACAAATACTTCGTTATTACGGAACGTTTTTGTTGTCATCAATAATATTTATTATTTAAGGAGGCTACTATGGCTAGATCAATGAAAACTATGGATGGAAATACCTGCAGCCGCTCACGTATCCTATGCGTTTACTGATGTGGCAGCTATCTATCCTATCACACCTTCTTCACCCTATGGCAGACTACACCGACCAGTGGGCTACCCAGGAAGAAAGAATATCTTCGGACACGAAGTAATCATGTCTGAGATGCAGTCTGAAGGTGGTGCTGCAGGTGCTGTGCATGGTTCTTTACAGGCAGGTGCATTAACCACAACCTATACAGCTTCTCAGGGACTTTTACTTATGCTCCCTAATATGTACAAGATTGCAGGTGAGTTACTTCCTGCAGTATTCCACAGCTTTCAGCCGTGCGCTTGCAAAGCCACGCACTTTCTATATTTGGTGATCATTCAGACGTTTACGCCTGTCGTCAGTCAGGCTTTTGCAATGCTTTGTTCAAACAGTGTACAGGAAGTTATGGACTTGGTGCAGTAGCACATCTTAGTACTATCGAGAGCCGTGTTCCTTTCCTTCACTTCTTCGATGGTTTTAGAACCTCACACGAGATTCAGAAGATTGAAACCTGGGATTATGATGACCTTAAGGACATGTAGCAATATGGATGCAGTTGCTGCATTTAGAAATAAGTCACTCAATCCTAACCGTCCTCAGCAGAGAGGTACAGCTCAGAACCCTGACATCTTCTTCCAGGCAAGAGAGGCTTCTAACCGTTTCTATGATGTAGTACCTGAAGTTGTTCAGAACTACATGGACAAGGTTAACGCTAAGATTGGTACTAACTACAAGCTTTTCAACTACTATGGCGCAGAAGATGCAGACAGAGTAATCATCGCTATGGGTTCTGTTTGTGAGACTATAGACGAGACTATCGATTATATGAATGCTAACGGACATAAGGTTGGTGTTGTAAAGGTACGTCTTTACAGACCATTCTCAGCTAAGCACCTTATCGCTGCTATTCCTGAGACAGTTAAGCACATCATCGTTCTTGACCGTACAAAAGAGCCTGGTTCTCTTGGTGAGCCACTTTACCTTGATGTTGTGGCATCTCTTCGTGGAACTAAGTTTGAGTCCCTGCCTTGTTACCACAGGTCGTTATGGTCTTGGTTCCAGGATACAACTCCTGCTCAGATTATTGCAGCTTACAAGCAATACTGAAAAGCCTAGATTTACTATCGGTATCAAGGATGATGTAACCAATCTCTCACTTGAGATTACCGAGAATCCATCTACAGCTCCTGAGGGAACAACCTCTTGTAAGTTCTGGGGACTTGGTGCAGACGGTACTGTTGGTGCTAATAAGAACTCAGTTAAGATTATCGGTGACCACACAGATAAATACGCTCAGGCTTACTTTGATTATGATTCAAAGAAGTCAGGCGGTGTAACAATCTCCCACCTTCGTTTCGGTGATAAGAGATTAACTCTACCTTATCAACAAGGCAGACTTCGTTGCCCTGTCATAACCCTTCATACGTGCGTAAGTACGATATGGTTCAGGATATTAAGGATGGCGGAACCTTCTTCAACTGCCCTTGGGATGTAAATGAGCTTTCAGAGGCGTCTTCCGGGACAGGCTAAGAAATACATCGCTGATCATAACATTAAGCTGTATACAATTGATGGTATCAAGATTGGTAAAGAAATCGGTCTTGGTGGACGTATCAGTACAGTACTTCAGGCAGCTTTCTTCTAAAGCACTAACATCATTCCTATCGAGGATGCTGTTGAGTATATGAAGGCAGCAGCAAAGGCTTCCTACCAGAAGAAGGGTGACGATGTGGTACGGATGAACTACAACGCTATCGATGCCGGTGTTGCAGGCGTAGTTGAGGTTAAGGTTCCTGAAGACTGGAAGAATGCGGTAGCCGAGGATATCTCAGAGAAGGCTGATGCAGGTCTTGAGAACGTTGTTCACTATGTAAATACAATTCAGAATAAGGTAAATGCACAGGCAGGTAACACCTCCCTGTATCTGCATTCGTAGAGTATGCTGATGGTACTACACCTTTAGCTCAGCTGCTTACGAAAAGAGAGGTATGGCAGTAGAAGTTTCTGTATGGAACAAGGATACCTGTCTACAGTGTAACCTCTGTTCTTATGTATGTCCTCACGCAGCAATACGTCCTGCTGTAATGGACGAGGAAGAGGCAGCAAAAGGCTCCTGAATCTATGAAGATGGTGAGACATGAAGGGTATGCCTGGCAAGAAGTTTGCAGTTACCGTTTCCGTACTTGACTGTACAGGCTGCGGTTCTTGTGTAAATGTCTGCCCAGAGGTTAAAGGGAAATAAGACACTTTCACTTTCAGCTCTTGATACACAGCTTGTAGAGCAGAAGAGCTTTTGACTATAGCAGGACTCTTGAGCTCCATGAAGATGTGACTTGAGAAATTCAATGCAGTTACACCAAAGGAGTAGTCAGTTCAGACAGCCTTACCTTGAGTTCTCAGGTGCTTGTGCAGGCTGCGGCGAGACTCCCTCACGCTAAAGCTCGTTACACAGATGTTCGGTGACAGAATGTTAATAGCCAATGCAACAGGTTGTTCATCAATCTGGGGCGGTTCTTCACCAGCTAACCCATATACAGTTGACAAAGAGGCAGAGGTCCTGCTTGGGCTAACTCACTCTTTGAGGACAATGCTGAATATGAGCTGTGGTATGGCACTTGGCTCAGAGGCTCTTAGAATGAGAGTTATCGAAAATGCTGAGAGACTCATGGACAAGGTAGACGGAGATACCAAGGAATTAATCCAGAAATACCTTGATACACAGCATAACTCAGGCGAGAACAGTGTTGCAGCAAAGAAGAATGATTCAGGCTCTTACAGCTTGTAACGTAGAAGCAGAAGAGAAGGATTATATCTTAGACAATGCTGATTATGCAGGCAAAGAAGAGCCAGTGGATCTTCGGTGGGAGACAGCTGGGCTTACGATATCGGTTACGGCGGTCTTGACCACGTACTCGCATCAAACAGAGATGTAAATGTATTCGTATTCGATACTGAGGGTTTACTCAAATACAGGTGGACAGGCTACAAGGCTACTCCTACAGGTGCTGTTAGCAGTTTGCAGCAGGCGGTAAGGAAGTAAGAAGAAGAACCTTGCTGAGATAGCTATGGGTTATGGTTACATCTATGTAGCCATAGGCAGCCATGGGTGCTGATTACAACCAGTGTGTAATGAAAGGCTATTGCGAGGCTGAGGGCATATCCTGGTCCATCACTTATCATTGGTTATGCTCCTTGTATCAGCCACGGTATCAAGGGCGGTATGAGAGTTTCTATGACTCAGGAGAAGAGGCTGTTCAGTCAGGTTACTGGGTCTCTTCCGTTACAACCCACTTCTTGCAGAAGGAAAGAACCCATTCACAATGGATTCAAAAGAGCCTACATTAAGCTATGAGAGTTCATTGAGACAGAGGTTCGTTACAGCAGACTTCTGAAAGCAATCCTGAGAAGGCAGAAGAGTTATTCAAGCGTTTCTGAGAGAAGCTAAGTTCAGACTTGAGACATTCAAGAGAAGAACTACCTGGAATGTAGAGGAATAATCTCGAAAATACTCAGATAAATCTGTCTTTGACAGTTACAGCGTAAGCCCCGAATTTGAGGGCTTCACGCCAATTTTAATATAAAATGCCGCTATATTATTAGAATAAAGTATAAATAAAAATCATATATATTCATTTTACTAATAAATAACCTCGTGCTATAATGAGGAAACTAAACCTAAACTTATAAGCAAGGAGTGGGACTATGGGAAATATTAGAAGAGTATATGTTGAAAAAGAAAGACTATGCTGTTAGGGCAAAAAGGGAGCTAAAAAGAAGAATTTGCCGACTATCTTTCACTTAAAACAATTGAAAATGTAAAGGGTACTCATCAGATATGATATAGAGAATCTGGATGAGGCTACCTACAAGAAGTCCTTGGCATAGTATTTTCCGAGCCACCTGTGGACTTACTCTACGAGGAAGATTTCCCACTTGATTCTGATGAAAGAGAGTTTGCCGTAGAATATCTTCCCGGTCAGTTTGACCAGAGGGCTGATAGTGCCATTCAGTGCGTTAAGCTCTTAAATAAAGAGGCTGAGCCTGTTATCCAGTCTGCTACTACATATGTAGTAAAAGGGTCAGCTCACAGACAAAGAATTTGAAGAAATAAAAGCTTATCTTATCAACCCGGTGGATTCAAGGAGGCTTTAAGGGATAAGCCTGATACCATAGTTCAGACCTTTCCTGAGCCAAGCGATGTAAAAATATTTGAGGGCTTTATAAGTATGCCTGAAAATGAGCTTAATGATCTTTACTCATCACTTAACCTTGCAATGACATTTAAGGACTTCTTATTTCATCAGAAAATATTTTTCAGAAGAAGAAAAGCGTAATCCAAGCGTTAGCAGAGAAGAATGCTTGATACCTACTGGTCTGACCACTGCCGCCATACTACCTTCCTTACAGAGCTTACAGAGGTGAGCTTTTGAAGAGGGTAAGTATACCACACCTTTGGTGAACAGCTTCAATGACTATAAAGAGAATTTTGTATCACTTTACAGGATAGAGATGACAAATACATCTGCCTTATGGATATTGCCCTAATAGGGGATGAAGAAGCTAAGGGAAATGGGCAAGCTTACAGATATGGAAGTTTCTGATGAGATAAATGCCTGCTCAATTGTAGTTCCTGTGAAGAAATTCTAGCAGATGGGAACTAAACATACAGAAGAATGGCTCATTTTCTTTAAGAATGAAACACATAACCATCCTACGGAAATAGAGCCTTTTGGAGGTGCTGCTACCTGCCTTGGTGGTGCAATCAGAGATCCGCTTTCAGGAAGAGGCTATGTATATCAGGCTATGCGAGTAACAGGAGCAGCAGATCCTACCCTTCCTTTGTCTGAGACACTTGGTGGCATAGCTTCCGCAGAGAAAGATAGTGACAGGAGCAGCGGCGGGCTATAGTTCTTACGGCAATCAGATAGGGACTTGCTACCCGGTCTTGTAGATGAGATATATCATCCTGACTATGTGGCAAAGCGCCTTGAGATCGGCGCAGTCATAGGGAGCTGCAAAGAAGAAAGAAAAATGTAATAAGAGAAATTCAGATCAGGGAGACCAGATTATACTACTTGGCGGGCGCACAGGGCGAGATGGTATAGGTGGTGCTACAGGCTCCGTCAAAAGTCATACAACCAAGTCCATAGATACCTGTGGAGCAGAAGTCCAAAAGGAAATGCACCTACAGGCGCAAGATTCAGAGATTTTTCAGAAGACCTGAGATAACAAGGTCTCATAAAGAAGTGTAATGACTTTTGGAGCAGGCGGTGTATCTGTAGCTATAGGGAGAGCTATGCTGCTGGTCTACATATCAACCTTGACAAGTGCCAAAGAAATGTGCTGGGCTTGATGGTACAGAGATAGCCATTTCCGAGTCACAGGAGAGAATGGCAATAGTGGTTGACAGTAAGGACGTGGCTCCATGCTTGGGTTTCGCAGACGAAGAGAACCTAGAGGCTGTAGTTGTGGCAGAAGTAACCAAGGAGCCTCGCCTTGTAGATGGAGTGGCGTGGCAAGGAAATAGTGAATATCAGTAGGGCATTCATAGATACAAATGGTGCAAGAAGAGGCTAAGGCTAGGGTTAAAGGCGCCTGCTCCGGATAGATTCTATGAAAACCACATATAGGAAATTTGAAGGAAAAGAGTCTTAAGAGGCTTGGCTTTCAGTACTTAGCGACAAATGCCTGCGGTAAGAAGGGACTTGTTGAGAGATTTGACAGCTCAATCGGTGTCGCCACAGTTACCATGCCGTTTGGTGGAAAGTATCAGTTAAGCCCTATTCAGACTATGACAGCTAAGCTTCCAAATGATTTGGGAGAAAGTGATGTGGTAACTTATGAGCCTATGGCTTTGATCCTTATATATCAAAGGAGAGCCCTTACCATGGAGCTGTCTATGCTGTTATCAACTCTGTAGCAAAGATAGTTGCAGCAGGTGGTGACATGAAGAAGATTCACTTCACCTTTCAGGAGTATTTTAAGAGGCTTGGTGATAAGGCAGAACGCTGGGGAGAGCCGCTTGCAGCCCTGCTTGGTGCGTACGAGGCACAGATGAAGCTGGACTTGCTTCAATGGGAGGCAAGGACAGTATGTCGAGGTAGTTTTAATGACATAGATGTGCCACCAACTCTTGTAAGCTTTGCTGTAGATACAGGAAATGCTAACGACATTATCAGTCCTGAGCTTAAGAAGGCAGGAAATGTCCTCGTTAAAATTTAACATAGAAGAAAAATGAGTATAGACTGCCTGTATTTGAAAAGCTGATTGAGGACTATAACAAGATAACAAACCTCATACATAAAAAGTGCATAGTTTCAGCCTATGCCCTTGGCAGATACGGAGTCTCTGAGGCTGTGAGCAAGATGGCTTTTGGTAACAAACTTGGTGTAAAGTTTGATGAAGAGTATTACCGAGAGGGACTGCTTTAAGCCTGACTTTAGTGGTATAGTAGCTGAAGTAAGTGCAGGAGGCCTTGATGAGGTAATGAAGTCAGGACTTAATGTAACAACTTCTTGGTGAGAGTTACTGACAGTGGCAAATTCCAGTTTGCAAAATACAAGTATAGACATAGAGGAAAGTGCTTAATAGCTGGCAGGAAAGACTGGAAAAAGGTATATCCTACAAAAACAGGAGAAAAGGCAGCAAAGCCCTGAGGAGAATATCTATGATGTAAGAAAAGAGGCTGGTTTTGCTCACTGCATCTGAGAAAGAAGCTTTATGTAGCAAAGAATAAGGTGGCAAAAGTATAAGGTCTTCATCCCTGTATTCCTGGTACAAACTGTGAGTATGACCTTACTAAGGCATTCACAAAGGCAGGTGCGGAGGTCGAGACAGTAGTATTTAAGAACCTTAATGCAGAAAAAATATCAAGGACTCTGTGGAAGAATATGTAAGAGCTATAAAGAACTCTCAGATAATAATGTTCCCTGGCGGTTTCTCAGCGGAGATGAGCCTGACGGTTCTGCTAAGTTCATAGCTTCAGTATTTAGAAATCCTCAGATAGCAGAGGAGACAAATAAACTCCTTAAAGAGAGAGACGGACTAATCCTCGGTATCTGTAATGGTTTCCAGGCCCTTATCAAGCTTGGCCTTGTGCCATACGGAGAAATCACCGAGATAAAGGAGGATTCTCCAACTCTTACAACCAACAAGATAGGCAGACATATATCTCAGTCAGTATACACTAAGGCAGTTACCAACAAGTCTCCTTGGCTTATGAATGTGAAGCTTGGAGAAGTCTATCCATTCGGTACTCGATGGAGAAGGAAGATTTGTGACAAAATGAAGAATGGCTTAGAAGCTGGCTGCAAATGGTCAGATTGCCTTCCAGTATGCCGATGTAAAACGGCAATGTGACTATGGATTGTGCTTTCAATCCAAATGGCTCTTATAATGCAGTTGAAGGTATCATCAGCCCTGACGGCAGGGTGCTTGGCAAGATGTGCCACTCTGAGAGAATTGGTAAAAATGTTGCTATCAATATAGCCGGAGAAAAAGATCAGGAGCATATTTGAAAGTGGAGTAGAGTACTTTGAGATAAGAAAATTACGGTACAAAAACATAGACACTTTATGAATATGAATCTTAAAAGCAGTAAGAAATTAGTACGCATCTAAGAACTTGGTGAAGTTTACTGGTTTGCTAAAGAATGAACCTATGCTGATAAGGTTAAAAAGGAGTTTAGCGCTAAAAATGGTGCTCAAACTCCCTTTTAAAACAGCTCGTTCGAGTTAAAAGAGATCCTGTTACCGGTTTAGATTATTTGCCCTTCTCACTAAGTTTCCCTAAGAGAATATATCTGACTGATTGACGATAGTCTTTCCTTAAAGTCCTTATATCCAAAGCTTTTGATATTCTCCACACTGCCGTCCTTTTTAAGTACAGCAAGGTCTGGAAGAGGCATGCCATTAAATGTGTTATTTTTAACAAAAGAATAAATGGCTATATCCCCGAAAATCGAGCTTATCTCTATGCTCTTTTCTTCATCAAATGAGAAGTCGCCTATTATATCTCCTGCCAGACAGGTTTGCAGCTTCCAAGCCTGTAGGTATATTTCTTTCTCCTGCTTCTCCTGAGGTAAAAAGAGGCGGTATGTAAGGCATCTCTAATCACATCAGGCATATGGCAGAGCAGCACTGATATCAAGGATTAGATTGGTAATGTCACCTGAGGTGGTCTTATCAAGGATAGTAGTAACCGAATAGCCTGCATTTAGGGCAACAGCCTCACCAGGCTCAAGATAGACCTCCACATCAAACAGGGACTTAGCCTCATTTATACACTTAATAAGCAGTTCCCTGTTATAATCCTCCCTGGTTATGTGATGGTATCCTCCAAGGTTCAGCCATTTCATACTTTTTAGATATTTTCCAAAATTCTTATACACAACCTCCAGTATCCCATAAAGGCTCTGCCCCTGTTCACAAAAGGGTGTGAGAAAATGAAGTCCGTCAACTCTCGCTAAGTAGTGAAGCATCTTCTTTGAGAGCATTTTTCTAAGGTAAAGCGGGTGATACAAGCCTGCTTCCACTAGCACAGGATCCGTAGATTTCATAGTGACTTCCTGAAGTGGAAAAATTCAGGGGTTTATTCTAATTCTATACTAACTCCTTTATCTAGGCAGTATTTTTGTATTTCTTTAGCTGATTTACAGAGTTAAATATGATGGTCACAGATTCTTGTTATTTTTCTCCATATCCTCATCCTTATAAGCAGGAGAGAAGATGTAGTTCTCCTTTTTCATTTCTTCAGCGTCAAGCCTTGCCTCAAAAAGCCCACTGGCTGTAGCGCCTGCAAAGATATTCTCCTATGAGGGGATAGAAATAAAAAGCCTGAAAAATGCTTTCTGCACCAGGAGTATCTTTTGCTTTTGTCTCATCCATTACAGACTTAAGTACCTTGCAGTTTTCCTCTATCTTGGCCTCATCTATGACATAGCAGGAGTTTTAAGCCCCTCAAATGCCTTTTTAATTCAGGATAATTATTTGAAATCAAGTTAAACTCCTTTATATTCAAAAGACACAGAGAGGTTTAATTCTCTCAGTCTGATGTAATCCTCTTATGGTACAAGTATAGGATTTTTCTTCAACCTGCCAAGGAAGTCCCCATTTATTAAGTGCCTCCATATATGGATCAGGATCAAATTCATCTGCAGTATATACTCCAGGCTTTCTCAAAGTCCGTTTAATACCAAGCATAGAGCCTATCATAGCAGGAACTCCTGTAGTATAGCTTACAGCCTGACTTCCGACCTCTTTGTAGCAGGCCTCATGGTCACAGAATGTTGTAGATGTAGATGCTCTTTTCCTTGCCGTCCTTAACTCCCGTGAAGATACAGCCGATATTGGTCTTTCCTTTGTGCGAGGACCAGAGTGAAGCAGGATCAGGAAGGAGAGCTTTAAGGAACTGGATAGGCACTATCTCTTTTCCCTCATAGTTGATAGGGTTTGCAGAGGACATCCTACATTCTCAAGGCAGTTCATATGTGTGAGATAGCTCTGCCCAAATGTCTATAAAGAAGCGGATACGCTTAACCTCAGGCATATTTCTGCCAAAGTGCCTCCAGCTCCTCGTGGTGAAGGGTACATATCTTTCTGCCCAACTTCTTTGAAGTTATACTCAGCTTGATACTCATTGCAGGGATTTTCTACCCATTTACCATTTTCAAAGGTAGCTGCCAGGTGCGAGATACTTCACGAAGAGTTAATCTCAGGGTTGAAGTTGGTAGCAAATGGATAGATATGGTCTCCACCGTTGCAGTCAAGGATATCTATGGTATCTATCCTGTCAAAATAATGCTTCTTCGCATAAGCAGCAAATACGCTGAGTTACACCGGATCAAAAGCCTGTTCCAAGAGTGCTGTAAGTCCTGCTTTTTCGTATTTCTCAGCATAAGCCCACTGATAAGAGTAATCAAAAGTGCTGAAAAGCCCTTTTTCTTTGCAGCGCATTTCATACAGCAGCCTTCCACTCAGGCTCTTCTGTATCCTCAGGCTCATAGTGCATGTATCGATATAATGTACATTTGCAGAGAAGGCAGGCATCCATAATAGCAAGATCCTGATAAGGAAGTGCCACAGTAAGCACTGCATCAGGCTTGAGCTCTTAATAAGCTCTACTGTCTTAGCTACGTCCATAGCATCTATCTCGCAGTAGTAATAACGGTCTTTGTCTTGTCCTCAAGCCGAGCCTTAATAACATCGCATTTTGACTTTGTTTTACTTGCTATGCAAATCTCTGTGAAAAACTTCGCTGTTCTGACAGCATTTGTGGATTGCAACCTGTGCAACTCCGCCGCAACCGATAATAAGTAATCTTGACATTATTTTTCTCCCTTATTTTCTTCTTCCAATATATCTTCAACATATTTGGGTAACTATAAATGCGCCTATGGAGGTTGCTTGTATAATACCAGGTTTTGATATTTCTCTTTTTCCACTCTTCAGGCTTGAAGTCTGTGATAGGGTGGTACTTTTTGCTGTGCAAGCCAAACATCCAGTAGCCTGAAGGACAGGTAGGGATATCGCCTGATATACGGCTTATAGGAAAGCTTGGTACACCTTTCGATGCATTGCCCTAAAGGCGTTCTCATCTTCATCAAAGAGAAGGGCTATGCTGATAAAACCCATAATTCCATCGTCTTTAAGAGCCTTGTAACAGCTACATAGAACTCTTTGGTAAATAGTCCCTCTGTATGACCAAATGGATCTGTAGAGTCATTTATAATGAGGTCATATTCAGCCCTCCTGCCTCTAAGGAAACGAAGCCCGTCCTGGTGGGTTATATGAACCCTCTCATCATCAAACCCCTTTACTGCATCGAGGAAAAACTCCTACAAACCTCAACCATTTGCTCGTCCAGGCTCTACAACCTCTATCCGCTCGATTTCGGGATATGCAGTCAGCTCTCTGGCACCTCCGTCACCTCCGCCTATTATAAGCACCCTCTTTACATTTGGGTGTGCATGACATAGGTACGTGGGCAACCATTTCGTTGTATACAAATTCGTCTGCTTCTGAGAGATTATATCTCCGTCAAGCATCAGGAACCTGCCGAATTCGCGTGACTGAAATACCTCTATTTTCTGGAATTCGCTTTCGGCGCTGTATAGCTGCTTTTCCACGCCTATATCCATACTCACATTTCGGTAAATTCTTCAAAAACGTGTATGTTTGTATAATCGGACATCTTTCCTCCTTTCCTAAGTGGCTATGTGTCTAGTTGACGCTATAAATTTATGAAAAACAATAAGTTGTATGGCAGTTATAAATCCAGCTAAGTTGACGCTCGAATGATAACATTTCAGACTCGCTCCGGCATCCGCTTCGCTCCGCCTAATGCGCTCGCTTAAATTTATCATTCGAAGCTGATGCCCTAGATTTATGCAAATAATAACTCGAATACCAAATGAAAGACAGCCACCTCCACCTGCACCCTATGTGGCTGATGTGTTTGTTTGTAATCATTCATCAATTAAACAGCGGAGCGAGTAATGCTGGGTGGTTCACTGGTTCCATCCTGATTTTGTGCTTCACACTTGGCAATTGTGGACGACCTTATTTGTTCACTATCAGCCGGAACTAATAATGCCCTAAGCGAGCGCATCAGGTTTTTCGTCAGCAAAGCCATATTACAACAGCATCTTGCGAAAAACCGTGGCGAGTCTGGACATTTATTGATGAAGCGTCACTAAGTCAACTAACTTTATTTATCACGCAAGTATATTTGTCAGGATATGATTGTTTAAGTGGCAGAAAAGCTTATCAGCGAAGGCGTCACTAGTCAACAAACAATCACATTAGCCCGACAAAATTCTACTATCAGCACTTCCAACCTCTTAACCTCAGGATCAGCCGTACCCTGCAAGCTGCATCCTTTTCTTTTGCATACAGGATGTGGTCAACTATATCGCTGTAATAAGCTCCCCAGGAGCAAGGATAGGGATACCGGTGGATGTGCCATAACTGACTCGCCCGGCAACCCTGCCGTATGCTTCCTTCACAGGCTACAGACTCCTTTTCAGCGTAAAATGATACTCAGTGGACTTGAAACTACCTTTGGAATGACGGCATCCAGAGGCAAGACCGCTTTTCTCTCTGGCATGCAGCCTCTTGATATCCTCAAGAGCACCAACATCTCTCTATATCCTGAAGCCTGTCACCCTATTGAGATATAGTATGAGTGTTTCCTATATCGAATTCTGTCTATATCATATTCGTCACGGGTAAATCGTAAATCTCAATTCCTGTAAGCCCAATGTCTTTGTGGTGTACACAAAAGCTTGGTTACATCAAAGTCATAGACATTCTTTCCATCTATGAGCTCTTTTCCGTAGGCATAGTAACCGCCTAGTGCTGTTTATCTCATTTCTGGCGTACTCCGCCATAGTTATTACCTTGGCAAAGCTCTCCATACCTCTAAAGTGCAAGATTGCGCCTGGAAAGGTCAAGACTTGAAAGTAGAAGATAGTTAGCTGAGGTGGTCTGGTAGATCCCTGTTATCTGTCTCCACTCGCCTGCTCATTCATATTTTCACCTGTTAGTAGGATGGAGCTCTGTGTGAGGCTGCCACCTGACTTGCATAGAAATAGCTGCCATGTTCTGCACCTGCACACATTCCCGCCATAGGAAGATTAGAACCGAAATAAAGCTGGGTTCCGTGTGCCTCATCTACAAGGACTTTGAGCCCTCACTCGGGCATAGTCGGTTGTCGCTTTTAAGGTCGGAACAGATACCGTAGTAGGTTGGATTATTTACAAGTACAGCTACCGCATCAGGGTTATTGTCTATGGTCTCTTTGACTGCCTCTATCTCCATGCCGAGAGCCACACCTATAACAGGATGAATCTCAGGCTTAACACTATACAGGGTGCACCGCAGAGGATGAGGCGTTGATTACACTCTTATGCACATTTCTTGGCAGAATAATCTTGTCACTGCCTTGCAGACCGAAAGTACCATCATTATGTACTGAAGCAGTGGTTCCGCCTACCATAAGAAAGGCATAAGGCGGCGCAAAAGCCTCTATATAGGTCTTCAGCCTCTGAAATGAGCGAAACAGGGTTGGAGAGGTTGTCAAGGGGCTTCCTACTGTTTACATCAGGGAAACACATTGTCGCCAAAGAAGTCTCTAGCTCAGGGTTTCACGTCCTCTTTATGTCCCGGTACGTCAAAAAGGTACCACTCTTTTTCTTAAATGTTTCAAGAGCCTCACAAATAGAGCTCTCTGCTGTCTCTAATGTCCATCTTATTTTCCTCATATCTATATTATATATCCTGAATATGGGATTGATAAAACAGCTCTTTCACAATTTTGTGCAATAAAAAGCGACTCAACCATCTTGAGCTGCACGTAGTTTCCTAAGAACAGAATAAGTGCGTTAACTTCATTTCAGAGTAGTCCAGCAAATATCAGGTTGCACTCTTGTGACGTTTCACAGATGATAATGATTGTAGAGTAATCAACTTATAAAAATCCGGACTTCAAACCCTATCAATAATGTGGAATAACCACTACGGCAAGTGACCGCCCTGTCCGTAAGGCAAAAACAAATTTGGTCTGATATTTGCATGATGAATCACGCAACTATGTAGAATAATCATAACATCAAAGGAACTTAGTGTCAATAGGAACGCCAAATTTATGTATTGAGAATCCATAAAATGCTTAGCGAAAATTTTGCTAAAAATTTGAGTCAATAAACCTAAGAAATATAGAAAAGTTTGAAAAACTTAAAAACTTGATCTTGACAATGGAGTAAGATGGGTCTAACTATGAAGCTTATAAAAATAAATAGCATTCTTCAGGCAGGGTGTAATTCCCCGACCGGCGGTAAAGTCCCGACCATTTGCAGAATCGGTGAGGCCTCAGCGATTCCGATACCGACAGTAAAGTCTGGATGAAAGAAGAAATAATGGATATTAACTTATCCTATGTTTTTGCAGCGTAATCAGCCCTGACCATTCGGTCGGGGCTTTTTCACTAAAGAATGCGGAAAAGAGGAAAAAATGGTTCTAATGGGTGGTTTGAAAAAGATACAGCAGTTGAAAAATTGGGGTATGGTAGTCATCTCCCTTGCAGTGGTGGCGGCAGCTCATTGATGCTAGCGTTCGTCACAGAAAAGAGTCATAAGAAAGAAAAGATGACGGATCGTTCAAAGTAAGGAATCTTGCAGTAGCTATGTTCTCAGCTATCTCAGCAATATGATTATTTGAGTTTCCGATTCCTTCATTGCCTGAGCTTTCAGGATTGACCTAAGTGAGGTACCTGTGATTATTGGTGCCTTTTGACTGGGACCTGTGGCAGGCATTGTCATAGAGTTTGTAAAGATATTGCTTAATTTATTTATAAATGGTACATCATCCGCCTTTGTGGGAGGAATTCGAGCAATTTCGTAGTTGGTTCTGCCTTTGTGATACCTGCGTCATATGATGTACTTAGCAAAGAAAACCAGGAAAAAGTGCTATAATGGGGCTTGTAGCAGGAGTAATTACTACTACTGTAATAGAGCTGTCTTGTAAATGCCTTTGTAGCTTCCTTTCCCTTTTATGGAGCTGCCTTTTGGAGGCATAGACAAGATTATAGCAGCGGAACAGCAGTAAACCTCGCGGTTAACAGCGTATTTGTATTCTGTCTCATTTTGGTTGCTACCATTCAATATTATTAAATTTAGCATTGTATCTGTAATAACTGTGCTTTATTTACCATAAGATTAGTTATTTGCTCAAGATGGAAATAAAGAGATATTCACGGGAATTTAAACTTCCCGACTTTTATCTGTGATATCTTATCATATTCTTGAAGATAGAAATCAACTAGTGCAAACGAACCCCCAGAGCGGCTACTCTGGGGTTCTTCCAGTTTTCAGGCAGTTAGGCTTCCGCTTGGGCTAGGTTGTCGTTATTTTTGCTGTCTAACCACTTGCAGATATAATAGCTAATTATATCCGCCGTAACAGCTGATAAGATAGTGAAAAATCGTTTTCCAACTAGTGCACCTCCTCCATAATAAGTTTGCTAGCCAATAAAAATCAGGTTACAAACTTTTTCTTTTTCAGATATAGATGTGTGGACATTCTTATCTGTCCGGAGGATTCTCCTCCCACCAAGTGCTGGCAGATCCATTTCTCATCTATACGGTTTACAGTTACATTGCGACATGACATCCCAAATGCTATAATGGTTCCTTAGTGAATCAAGGCTGTGGTCACTTCTGTACACCTCCCAGAGCTTATGCTACTGCTACAGCTGAAAGCCCGGACGATACACGCGATCTATTACACAAAATGCTGCATCCCGGTTCTAAAAGTCTCCAGCAGGACGTTTCTACCGGACAATGCTCATAACGCGAGTTTAGACTGGTGTGTTGGTTTGGGATAAATATGTCCTCTATTTCACGCCCATTCTATGATGAGAGCAATTTGGTAATATGTCAAGAGGCATTTTGAAAAGATTTTTAGATGAAAAGTGGTACTTAACAAAACCTATGTACACCATAGGAAAATGGAGAACATAAAAGTTTGTTATTCTCTATTGATTACCTACTCCTTTCCAGAGGTAGAGTTGGCTTTTGTCCAGCAGTCCAAAAGCATACGTAAAAAATTTACGGGATGTCAACATGAGTGCTCTTTTGTGCTGATGTAGTAATGTAAAAGTCTCGTCATAAAATCCTTATATTCGGACAGTATTGATAACGCTTCCGGTAGCTTCTATGACATAGTAACGCAGGTAACGGTTTCGGCTTTTGCTCATTTTAGTATCTTCTGCACAGAGTTTTGACTGATTTTTCTTTTCGAACGATGCCGCAATATTGCATGAGTGCACCATTGCGGTAAAAAGCTTTGATAGTACCCTATTTCAGCAGTATACGGCTGCATATAAGATGACCTATGCGGGATTGATTTCAGTACCCGATGCTCGACAGGGGTTTTAGTCCCTGCACGGTATGTTCAATCGCCTTTTCAATTGCCTTGGGCTCTTTCTCAAAAGCTCTGATGCAATTAAAAGAACTGCTGATAGAACAACGTAATCAGTTCAGCAACGACTTTGTCCAGACGTTAGCGAACCGTACGGTATAGCTAAGATCTTGCAGTTTCTTCGGATCAGTAATGCGTCCACGGCTTTTTGGATTCAATGAGTTCGACCAGTTCTTCAACAGAAGCCCCAATGATATCATCATTGGTTACGTATTCCAGGATGGCTTCTGCGGTTCGCACCATATTTGTTGCTGAACGGATGGTCTTCCTTTTTCCAGAGCATAGCAAACTCACTGAATTTTGAGGGAAGATGTTGCTACAGCACTAGGTGCTTCTCACGTGCAATGCATTCAGTGATGTGCAAGCGGTGTCTTGTGCTGAAGAGCTGAAGAGACAGATACGCCACGGCTTTATGACGATACGTCCGACTCTTTGCAAAGTCGGCTGTGACAAAGATCAATGCCATCGTTCTTGTCGAGGGATTGAATGATTCTTTTAGCCTTGGCAACTTTTCGGATTGAGACAGTACACTCTGTCCCAAATGGTGCCAACAAAACCACTGGCGAAAGATAATTGGCGTATATGTACGCATGAAAATCCAGTAGACTCAAGTCCGATGATTACATATTAGTTGAACTCATGGTGGGCTGAAAGAACGTCTACAAGAAGGATTCAAGAGTCTCTGCACCTTCTTTGGCGTGCGGCACGGCTTCACGGTGATAAAAACTGCTGAAATCAATGGCGAGAAACAACATTTGTACGGGATCCCTATCAATCCCAACAAACAGCAGTTGACAGGTAATCGGTTTTCTCATGGTTAATCACCTCCTCTCATCATAGAATGGGCGTGAAATAGGGGACATAAAACTTTATCCCAAACCAATACACCAGTCTAAACCTCGCGTTATGGGCATTGTCCGGTAGAAACGTCCTGCTGGAGACTTTTAGAGCCGATGCAGCATTTGTGCAATAGATCGCAGTGTATCGTCCGGGCTGAGCTCATGTAGTTAACATAAAGCTCTGCGAGGTGTACAAAGTGACTGCGCTCGATTCACTAAGGAACCATTATAGCATTTGGGATACATCGCAATGTAACTGTAAAACCGTATAAGATGAGAAAGTGGACTTTTACCAGCACTTGTGGAGAATCTCCGGACAGAATGAGAATGTCCACATCTATACTCAAATAGAGAAAAGTTGAACCCGATTTTTGTGCTACAAGCTTATATACGAGAGGTGATTAACCATAAGAAAACCGATTACCCTGTCAACGCTGTTTTGTTGGACTGATATAGGATCCCGTACAAATGTTGTTTCTGCCATTGATTTCCTTAGAGTGCATCACATCAGAGCCCGTGCTAATGCCGAAAGGTGCAGAGACTTGAATCCTTCTTGTGGACGTTCTTTCAGCCCACCATGAGGTTTCAACGATCAATCATCGGACTTGAGTCTACTGGATTTTACGGTGTACATATTGCCAGGTATCTTTCAGCCAGTGGTTTTGTTGGCACCATTTGGGACGAGTATATCATCTCAATCCGAAAAGAAGTTGCCAAGTACAAAGAATCATTCAATTCTCTGACAAGAACGATGGTACATTGATTCCTTGTTCAGCTGACTTTGCAAGAGTCGGACGTATCGGTATAAAGCCGTGGCGTGGAGCCCAGTATCTGAGCTCTTCAAACTTACAAGACACCAAGTTTGCGTCATCACTGAATGCATGCACGTGAGAAGACCATGTGTAACAACATCTTCCTCCAAAGTTTCAGTGAGTTTGCCATGTGAAAAGGAAGACTCATCCGTTCAGCAGCAAATATGGTGCAACCGCAGAAACCATCCTGTGAATCATATAGCAACTAATGTGATCATTGAGACACTGAATGAAAGAACTGGTCGAACTCATTGAATCAAAAAGCCGTGGACGCATTACTGATCCGAAGAAACTGTAAAGATTTCTGAAAGGCCGCGCTAATGGTTCATACCGTCTGGACAAAGTCGTTGCTGAGACCGATTACGTTGATCTATCAGCAGTTCTTTTAATTGCATCAGAGCTTTTGAGAAAGAGCTCAAAGGCAATTGAAAAAGGCGTTAGAACATACCGTGCGGGGACTAAACCCTATCGAGTATCAGGGTACCGAAATCAATCCGGGCATAGGTCATAGTGTATGTGCGCCCGGTATACTTGCGCAAATAGGGTACTATCAAAGCTTTTACCGGCAATGGTGCACTCGCCAAATATTGCGCATCGTCTGGAAGAAAATCAGTCAGGCAACTTCCGTGCAGAAGATACTAAAATGAGCAAAGCCGGAAACCAGTTACCTGCGTTACTATCACAGAAGCTACGGAAGCGTTATCAATAACTGTCCGGAATATAGGATTTTATGACAAAAAGTTTGCTGAGACTACTGCGCATCAGCACAAAAAGAGCACTCGCGTTGACATCCCGTAAATTTTACGTATGCTTTTTGGACTACTGGACAAAGCCAACTCTACTCTCTGGAAAGGAGTAGGTAATCAATGAGAATATTAAACTTATGTTCTCCATTTCTATGGTGTACATAGGTTTGTTAAAGTTACCACTTTATCTAAAAATCTTTTTCAAAAATGCCTCTTGACATATTACCAATTGCTTTCTGCCGCAGATTGAAGGGCGACAACATAGAAAGTATAGCAGACTAAGTTGTACTGAAAAAATCATGATACAGCTGTTAAATTAAATAATCATTTTTACTTTATAAAAAGAATAATATCAGCAAGAAAGGCAACTAAGATAGAAAAAGGATTTTTATGAAAAAGGAATTTAATGGAGGTTGAGAATGAGGATGAGATATAATATCGAAAGGTTAAAATCCAAGAAAAATCCATATACTAAAGCTGTTAAAAACAGGTGACACTATTATAGATGAAGATACTATATCTTATTTTAAAGAGCAATCCGGAGAGCGAGGGAATACCATATCAAACATTGATAAATCTATATCTAAGAGATTGTGTTGCTAAACGCCATTTAGAAATATCGTGGAGTTAGGAACGTCAATGGTTTTATTTTTCAGTTTGAAAAACTACACAAATAAAGGGTGCAGAAAATTAAATTTCCACGGTCTTGAATTTTATCCGAAATGTGGTAGAATGCTGAAAGATATGTTTTGAAAGGAAGAGATGGTTATGTCTACATTAAGAATTGTTGTTACAGTTATTTATTGCATTTTATGCATTGCACTTGCAGCTATAGTACTTTTTACAGGAAGGAAAGCAGCAGGGACTTGGAAAACGTCGGCGGTATGGCTGATACCTACTGGGGCAGAATAAAAGCCGTTCAATGGAAGGTAATCTTAACAAGGCTACTACAGTTGTTGCCCTCGGCTTTATAGTGCTTTCATTTGTGCTTAATATGAAGTGGTAATTAAGTAGAACAAGAAAAATTTTAACTGTTGCATAGTATGTTGTTTCAGGTATTATCCTGCCTACACACTTTGTAGCAGTTTTTCTTTTTATAGATAAGGGGTGATAGAGGTGGCTAAAGAATATACTAATAAAGATGAGGAGAGAAAGAGGCACTTTTTGCAGTTTTTTGAAAGAAAGGACTATGTTCCCTATGAAGTTTAAGGATATTGCGTCCTTGTTTCAGGTGCCTAAGGCTGAAAGAGGGATTTGCAGCTTATACTAAATGACATAATAAAAGAAGGAAAGCTTGTAGAAAAATGGAGAGGACGCTACACAAAGCCTGATGCTGACCTCGTCACAGGAACATTTATGTCTACAGCTAAGGGCTTTGCTTTTTCTTAGGACTGCTGAGGATGAGGAAGATGTGTTCATTCCTGCCTCAGAAGTTAGCAATGCCTTTGATGGGGATACTGTTACTGTTAAGCTTTTTAGCCAAAAGCAGGGGTAAAAGAGCAGAGAAGGTAAGGTAGTTAAGGTAATAGAAAGAGCATTTACTACAGTTGTAGGTACATTTGAAAAGAGCAGGAACTTTGGCTTTGTAGTGCCGACAACACTAAGATTACTTGTGATATTTACATACCTAAGAATGCCTGCAAAGATGTGCCTAAGGGATGTAAAGGTGGTTGTAGAACTTACAAGCTATGGCGACGCTAAGTTTAGTCCAGAGGGTAAGATAACAGAGATTCTTGGCTATGAAAAACGATAAAGGGTGTTGACATCCTCTCTATCGCTAGGCTTACGGCATGAGGATGAATTCCCGAAGGAAGTATGTGAAAGAAGTAAAAAGGTACCTGCTGAAGGTTATTAAGACTTCGATTAAGAACAGATTTGACCTTTAGAAATGAAGATAGTTACCATAGACGGCGAGGATGCAAAAGACCTTGATGATGCTGTGTCTGTGACTAAGGAAGTTAAGGCGGACGGTGAGGTTATCTCATCATTTGGGAGTGCATATTGCTGATGTTACCAACTATGTGAAGGAGGGTTCCAGCCCTTGATAAAGGAAGCCATTAAGCGTGGTACAAGTGCATACCTTGTAAATAAGGTTATACCTATGCTTCCTAAGGAGCTTTCAAACGGCATCTGTTCTCTGAATGAAAATGTGGACAGACTCACCCTTTCCTGTCTTATGGATATAAATGATAAGGGAGAAGTGGTTTCCCACGAGATAGCGGAAACAGTGATTAGGACTGCACATAGGATGAATTATTCTGATGTAAATGTGCTTATTACAGGTGATGGCGAGAGATTTAATGAGTTAAAAAGAAAAGTATGAAGATGTGTACGAAATGCTTGTAAATGCGGAAGAGCTTGCTAATCCTTAGAAAACACAGGCATGAGAGAGGCTCGATTGACTTTGATTTCCCTGAGGCTAAGATTATAGTTGATGATAAAGGAAGAGTTACTGATATTAAAGCATACGATAGGAATGAGGCTACCAGGCTGATTGAGGATTTTTATGCTTATTGCCAATGAAACTGTTGCAGAAGACAGCTTCTGGCAGGAACTTCCTTTGTGTATAGGACTCATGAAAATCCTGATGAAGAAGAAAAAAATTAGGAATTAAGTATATTTATTAATAATTTTGGGTATAATATAGGGAAGGGTGGAAAGAAAAAGTCTAAGACGGAAATTCATCCAAAGGATATTCAGAAGCTTTTAAGCAAGATAGAGGGTACTCCTGAAGAGATGCTTATAAATCGGATGACGCTAAGAAGCTTAAAGAGGGCTAAGTACACGACCTCCTGTGATGGACATTTTGGACTTGCTGCTAAGTATTATTGCCATTTTACCTCTCCTATAAGGAGATATCCTGATTTGCAGATACACAGGATAATAAAAGAGAACCTAAACGGCAGGCTTACAGACAAGAGGATATCACATTATAAGGCTATTCTTTACGATATAGCGCTTCGCTCGAGTATGATGGAGCGAAGGGCTGATGAGGCGGAAAGAGAAGCGGATAAGATGAAGGCAGCGGAATTTATGTCTCACAAAATAGGCGAGGAATCCGATGGTGTAATCTCAGGGTTACAAGCTGGGGCATATGTAGAGCTTCCAAACACTGTTGAGGGTATGGTTAAAATCAGCAGCATAAGAGGGGATTACTATGAATTTAATGCTGAAAGAATGGAAATTGTAGGGGAACATACCAAGAAGAGCTTTAGCCTGGGACAGCAGGTTAGAGTAAAAGTAGTAGAGGCAAGTAAGCAGATGAGAACCATAGATTTTAGGATAGTAGAAGGAGAGAAGGATGTCTAAGGACAATTATAAAGTAGTGGCACAGAACAAGAAGGCGAGTTTTGATTATTTCATAGAAGAGAGATATGAGACTGGGATTACCCTTGCAGGTACTGAAGTTAAGTCAGTTAGAATGGGCAAGGTCAGTATCAAGGAATCCTATGTGCAGATAGATAAAAACGGTGAGGTTATCATTATAGGTATGCACATCAGCCCTTATGAGAAGGGGAATATTTTCAACAAGGATCCTCTTAGAACCAGGAAGCTCCTTATGCACAGGGCTGAGATAAATAAGCTTGTGGGCAAGGTAAAGACAGCAGGCTACACCCTGGTGCCAATTAAGGTGTACCTTATGGGCAGCTCTTGTCAAAGGTTGAAATAGGACTTGCAAGAGGTAAGAAAAACTATGACAAGCGTCAGGGATATACAGAAAAAGACCAGAGAAGAGAAGCAGAGAGAGATTATAAGGTGAAAAACCTGTAGCTAAAGGGTGGTTGTCAACGAAATAGTAGGTGGAGTGATTGGTATGGATAGAAAAATTTTGCAGGAACTGGCAAATGGGATAGTTGAAATAATTAAAAATGATATCGAGAAATTATACTATATGGGTCAGTCGCCAGAGGTACAAACGATAGAGGATTCTGATGTAGACATAATGGTTATTGTAAAAATGAACTAGACACATTGACTGAAGACAAATTGTCGGATTTTATTGTTGATATGAATTTGAAATATGACAAAGTATTTTCGGTTATTGATGTAAATGTTCATAAATTTAGTAAATGGGCTGATAAATTACCGTTTTATAAAAATGTCAATAGAGAGGGAATTGTATTATGGACAGCAGCCTAATTGAACTTTAGCGTTGGAAGTGATAAAAATGATTATTTGTCAGAGAAAGGTTGATATATGAATTTTTACAAGGATAAGGTTAATAAAAAGTATCTTGAAATCTCAATGTATGTGATTTTTACCTGCATAGTTATCTTTTCTTTTAAGCAGGGTTACTGACCAGCTTCCTACCCTTGCAAAGACAGCGGGCCAGGTTGTATCTTGGGTGGGAGCGATACTTAAGCCTGTAATCATCGGCTTTGTTATTGCTTATCTCCTGTTTCCAATGCTTGAAAAAATAGAAAGCCTGCTTAAGAAGATAAAACCTCTTAAAAAGAAGAAAGAGCGTTAGAGGACTCGCAGTGGCGCTTCAGGGGTTATTATTCTGGTCGGCTTATTTTTATTAGTTTCACTCCTTGTTTCAATAATTACCAAGCAGGCTAGGGCAGCTAATTCAGAGGATATAATTGAAGGTATAAAGACCTATGCAAACTCTATAAATTCGTTGTATTGGGAGCTTATGGACAGGCTTGACAAGCTAAATATTAATTCTGCTGAGATAAAATCAAGTGTAGATACCTTTATGAACAACATAGGTACCTACCTGCTTAATCTGTCAAGTCAGGTGGGAAATATAGCAAGTAACTTGAAAGACGGGGTTGCTACAGCGTTTTTCGCTCTTATATTTAGCATTTACTTCCTGCTTGATATGCCTAAGCTTAAGACATACTGGGGCAGGTGGTTTACCATCATCCTGCCAAAGCGGGTAAAATCTACGTTGACACCATGATTAGTGATGCTGACAGAGTATTTTCGGGCTACATAAGAGGTCCAGTCTTTGATGCTTCTATGGTAGGAGAGTTGTAAGTATCGTGTTTTCAATAGTCGGAATACAGTATGCCATTGTTATTGGGCTTCTTATCGGACTTGGCAATCTTATCCCTTATATGGGACCGATAGTTGGCTACACCTCGATAGCAATTGTGGGGATAGCCACAGGTGACTATAAAAGTATGATAATAGCGGCGATTGCCCTGCTTATCATACAGGCGATAGATGGGAATCTCATCTATCCTAAGCTTCTAAGCTCAGTGTAAATATTCATCCATGATAGTCATCATCTCTCTTACGGTAGGAGCAAGTGTAGGGGACTTGTGGGGAATGATAGTTGCCGTACCGTCAGGAGCACTGGCAAAAGGTGTGGTTTGAAAGACTTATCAACTTAAAGGAGAAGAGAAATGAAGCAAAAGAAATGAAAAGAGAACTAAAGAAATACACTGAAGTGAAAGAATGACGTAAAAAGAGAATAACGACAACAAAGAGAATAACAAAAATAAGGGATAAAATAAATAAAGAAAATAAAGGTGAATAATGGAAAAGTTTGAGAAAAATCTTTAATATGAGCTTTTGAACAGGCAATGTTCTATTTATCAAAACCTGTCATCATCCTCATATTAAGTAAAATAGTGGTAACCATAGTACTTAGAATCCTGGATAGAATATTTGCAAAGTCAAAGCTTGATATAGGGGATGAGAGGATTTTTAGACAGATTGTCAGGGTCATTGATTTATGTAATAGGAATTATTATGGCTGCACAGTCACTTGGGATAAATACATCATCCATTGTAACTCTCCCAGGTGTTGTCTCCTTGCCTTTTTCACTTTCCTTACAAAATATCCTTACCAACGTATTCTCAGGAATAATGCTCCTTATCACAAAAGCCATTCGCCATAGGTGACTTTATTGAGGTGTCAGGAGTGATGGGGACAGTTGCAAGCATCACTCTTATGCGTACCAAGCATATGTACTCTGACAACAAGGTAGAGCTCATACCAATCTCGGATGTAGCTTCACAGAGGATATCAAACTACTCAGGAAAGCAAAAGAAGGGTGGATATAGAGATATCAGCTGATTATAAGGCTGAAACTAAACAGGTAATAGATGCAATAAAAAGTGTGGTTGATAAAGACAGATATAGCCAAAGATGGAGTATATGCAGCTACAATAAGACTGTTAGATTCAATGCAAGTGATATTACATATGCAGTCAAGGTCTGGTGCGAGAATCCTGTTTACTGGGATGTTTATTTTGATTTGATGGAGAAATATAAGAGATCCTTTAATGTAAAATGGGATTGAGTTCAGTTATCCTCAAAGAGTGGTTCATATTGATTCTGAAAAATAGCTAATTTCACCTATAGACAAACTAGGTGAGTTGTGTACAATATAATCTATAAAATATTTAGTCATTTATAAATGTTAAAAGCAAATATAACTGGCATATAACCATTACGGAGGAAAAATGAAAAGAAAATTATTAGGACTAATATTAGCTTCATCTTTGGTAGTATCAGCTTGTCAGGGGTAATCTGGCAGCTCTTCTTCACAAAGAACAGCTCAGCTTCCACATCAGGAAGTGCTGCTGAGTGACTGAAAGTAAGACATCATCAACTGACAGCAAGACATCAGCAACTGACAGCAAGACATCATCAGCTAGCAGCCAATCATCGCTACCTTCTGCAAAAGAAGGAAGCACTGCTTCAGCAGGCACAGAGGCTGGCAAGGAGAAATTCCCTTCATTTTGAAACAACTGACACCAAGGAAATAAGGTAACAGAGAAGATCTTTGCTGACAAAGACATAACCATGGTAAATGTATGGGGAACCTTCTGCGGGCCCTTTGTATCAAATGAAATGCCTGAGCTTCAGAAGATATATGAAAGCCTTCCTAAAAATGCTAATCTAATCGGTATTGTAGCAGATGTTCCTGAGGAATGAAGGACGGAGTTGACAATGCAAATTACATCGAAAAGCAGACCGGTGTAAAGTATACCAAACCTCACACTCAGTGATTCACTTAGACAGTTTTTGCGAAGAGATTCTATGCAGTTCCATCCACAATCTTCGTGAGACAAGAACGGAAACATCATTGGTGAACTTGTAATGGGTGCTGATATTGACGCATACGTGAGAAAACCTGCAGAATGTGCTTACAGATTGGAAATATGAGTCGTGAAAATGTAACTGAGATACAGAGCGAGAAGCGTATGGCAGCTGCATCACTGATATCAGGAAAATGGATGTCGGTGATTTCTACGAGTATAAACGAGATACAGAAAGCCCTGCTCGCCTTGACAAAATCACTTAATGACAGTAAACTTCTATATGAGCATAGATTTTGGAGGATTATGGCAAAGGAATATAATTCAAAGGGTAAAAATGAAGTTATTATGTATCTGAAAGGCTCATAATGAGCATAGACTCACGGTTGCTAGAGATTCTTGACGGACTTAAAGGAAGAGGGTATCAGCATCAACCGCTCGACCATATACAGAAATCTCGATAAAGCTGGTGGAAAGTGGTGATATACTTGCGTTTTCAAGGGAAAAGGACAGTGAGTCCGCATTTTACCAGTATTCGGGAGAGCATAAGGAATGTAATGCCCATCTTCATTTGCAGTGCAATTCCCTGTGGTAAAGATATTTCATCTAGAACATGACTTTGTGGATGACTTTATGGATAAGCTGTCAAAGATCTGAAAGGTGGAGCTTGATGATCAAGAGACCATGCTTTGTAGGAACCCTGTGAGAAATGTTTGGAAAAATAAATTGATATGTAAATAAAGGCATAGCCTTTTGCGTAGTAAAAGTCTGGACTTAGTATCTGATGTTTGGAAAGTGGCTGCAGGGCTATGCCTTTTTTGTTAGAGTATATTTCTAGTGATTTATGGTTTAAAAAAGCTAATGAACTATGTTATAATTAAAAGATATAACGGAGCAAGATGTTATAAACTTGATAAAAGATGATGAACTTAAATAAATGGAACATACACGAGAGGGAGTAACCTATGACTTTACAGCAGTTAAGATATGTAATAGAAGTAGCCAAGACAGGCTCTATGAATGTAGCTGCAAAACAGCTCTTTGTGAGCCAGCCGAGCCTCTCAATGGCTATTAGGGAGCTTGAAAATGATGTGCATATATCTATCTTTGAAAGAACTACCAAGGGAGTGGTAATCACCGCTGAAGGTGAGGAATTCCTAGGCTATGCCAGGCAGATTATCAATCAGGTGGAACTCTTAGAGGACAAATACATAGAGGCAGGACAGATAAAGAAGAAGTTCGGTGTATCTGCACAGCATTACTCATTTGCCGTAAAAGCTTTTGTGGAGATGGTAAAGGGCTTTGATATGGACAAGTACGAGTTTGCCATAAGAGAGGCAAGAACACACGATGTCATCCACGATGTGGTTACAGGCAAGAGTGAGATAGGAATACTTTATACCAATGAATTTTAATGAAAAGGTGTTAAACAAGATATTTAAGGATAATCAGCTTGAGTTTGTTCATCTTTTTCACCTGTGAGGGTTACGCCTTTATCTTTGGAAGAATCATCCACTGGCAGGGAAGAAGGTCATAGCCCTTGAGGAACTTCAGGACTCATCCTTGCCTTTTCGTTTGAGCAGGGAGATAATAATTCGTTTTTATTTTTGCGGAGGAAATACTTAGTACCTACGATTTTTAAGAAGACTATTAAGTCAAATGACAGGGCTACCAACCTGAACCTTATGGTGGGAGCTAAATGCCTTTACTCTGTGTTCGGGTATCATCTGCGAGGAGCTAAAATGGCAGTGATTATATTGCAGTTAAGCTTGCCGAAGAGGTGACTATGGATATTGGGTATATCAAGAGGGCTCAAGATGAATATGAGTGAGATAGGGGAGCTTTTACATTGAAGAAACTGGGGCATGTCGGATATGTAGCTGCTGACTTGAACAAGGGATGCCGATTTAAGCATTCAGCTAAGTTGATTCTACTCCTAATATTACTCAGACCTGCTCCGGCATCCGCTCCGCTACGCCCTAATGTGGTGTACTCCTTTAGAATTTATCATTAGAGCTGATATCACAAAATTTATACGAAATACCAACGTAACAGGAGTAATTTATTGAATGAAAAGATAGAAACGGGAATTGATGGGCTTTTTGTGGTGGAGCCGGAGGTTTTTGGAGACCATAGGGGCTGGATTTCATGGAGAGCTGGTCGAAGAGGAAATTTGAGGAAATTGGGATTGACTGTGAATTTGTGCAGGACAACTCATTCGTTTTCAGAGAAGAAAAGGCACTCTTAGAGGTCTCATTTTCCAAAAAGGAGAATATGCCCTAGAGCTAAAGCTTGTAGGGTGCTAAGAGGCAGGGTTTATGATGTGGCTGTGGACCTGGAAGGACTCACTGACCTTTCTCAAGTGGTTTGAGGTAGAGCTTAGTGAAGAAAATAAAAAGAGTTTTTATTCCAAGGGCTTTGCTATGGATTTTTACGCTTACTGACAATGTGGAATTCGCCTACAAGGCAGATAATTATTATAACAAAAGAGTCTGAGGAGCAATCATCTACAATGATGAAAGGATTGCTGTGGACTGGAGGTTTACAAAACTAGGAATAGACGAGGTTATTATATCTGATAAGGATGAAAAGATAGCACCAGCCACTTACAGAATTGGATAGAGTTACTTTTTGATTAAGAAATTTAGATAATGCAATCAATACCAAAGATTTTATATATGGATGAATATCCGATAAGAGGTAAATTTGTTAAACAGATGTCTGAAGTTTGAAAAACAGACTTCTAGATGTAAATATAGTTCAATTATTCTACTAAGTAGAAAGAAAGGTATAAAATGAAAGTAATAGTAACAGGTGGCGCAGGCTTTATTGGAAGTAATTTTTTATATTATGTACTTAAAAACACCCCGAAAAATGAGTATATTTGTTTGGATAAGCTCACTTATGCAGGGCAATCTTTCAAACCTTGAAGAAGCACTTAAGAATCCAAAGCTTAGGTTCATAAGGGAGATATTGCTGACAGGGACTTTATATAAGTTATTTGAAGAAGAAAAAGCTGACCAGGTGGTAAACTTCGCGGCAGAAAGCCATGTAGACCGCTCAGTTTCTCTTTCCGACGAATTCTTAAGAACCAATATCACAGGTGTCGGGAGTTCTTCTGATGCCTGCAGAAAGTACGGAATCAAGCGTTTCACTCAGGTATCGACAGATGAGGTTTACGGTGACTTGCCACTTGATAGAGAAGATTTATTCTTTACTGAGGATACCCGCTTAATCCCATCAAGCCCTTATTCATCCTCGAAGGCATCTGCAGACCTCGATAGCTCTGGCTTATCACAGAACCCTATGGACTGCCCTGTGACCATATCAAGATGTCTCCAACAACTACGGCGCTTATCAGTTCCCCTGAGAAAGCTGATTCCTCTTATGATATACAATGCTAAGCACGATAAAGGAACTGCCTGCATACGGCGAGGGGTATCAATGTAAGGGACTGGCTCTATGTGAAGACCACTGTATAGCCATTGATATGATACTTGAAAAAGGGCAAGGTCGGAGAAGTCTACAATGTAGGCAGTATAACGAGAAGAAGAATATAGAGTTGGTTACAGCATCTTAGAAAGGCTACGGGTAAGCCTGAGAGCCTCATTAAATACGTAACAGACAGACCGGGGCATGACCTAAGATACGCCATAGACCCAAAGAAGATAGGAGGAGCTTGGCTGGAAGCCGCTTACTCCATTTTGAAAAGGGTATTGAATATACCATAAAATGGTATCTTGATAATGCAAAATGGATGGAAGATGTGATGAGTGGGACTATGAAAAATACTACAAAAAGGTGTATAACAAATCGCGAAGAAAAATTTGGCAGGTAAAAATGAGAATACTTGTAACCGGTGCAAAAGGACAGCTGGGTATAGCTGTTATGAGAGAATGTATTAGGGAAAAAACAGGACTTTTGACTTTAGGCTTATGCTTACGGTATCAAATGATGTCTCTGGAATTCCTGTATCAACCTAATGAAAGAAGACGGACTTTTTAGATGAGAGAGCGAGATTACGACTCTTGATATAAGGGATTATTATGCTCTAAAGGCGTCTCTTCATAGCTTCTGCCCTGATGTTATTATCAAACTGCTCTGCATTACTGCAGTGGATAACTGTGAGGACCACGAAGAAGAGGCAAGAGCTGTGAATGAAACAGGAGTGAAAGAAACCTCTCCCTTGGCAAAGGAGATAGATGCGTGCTTGGTAGCACATTTCAACAGACTATGTTTGACGGAAGTGGAGCTAAAGCCTTATACAGAGGGTGACAAGCCAAACCCTGTAAAGTGCGTACGGAAGAAGTAAGGCTTTTGGTGAAAAGGAGTTACTGACACCCTTGATAGATATTTTATTATAAGAACTGCCTGGCTCTACGGAGAGGGAAGAACTTTGTAAAGACTATGATTTCACTATCAGACAAGACTCTTCGTGTGGTTTCTGACCAGATTGGTTCTCCCTACCTCTGCAGCGAGCTTGCAAGAGTTTATAGTCTATCTCATCAGACTGATAAATACGGAATCTGGCATGGGGTATGTGACGGAAGTACAAGCTGGTATGAGCTTACGAAGGAGATGATGAGGCTAACTGGGAAGAGAAGGACAGAGGTTCTGCCTATAACTACTGAGGAATATCCTACAAAGGCCAAACAGCCACATTTTCAGTGCTTTCAATGAAAAGCTTCATAATGAAACGGATTTTAAGATTAAAATCCTGGAAAGAAGCGCTAAGGAATATAGTTTCAAACCTATCTTAGAAAGAAAAATAGAGTGACTTATAATTGAGTATTCTTAAGATTTGCTTACAAGGCGCGTTAAATGACCTCTTTTAGGTTGATTTTTGTGGGGATTATATGGTATAAAAAGTAGTCATAATATTACTATGAAAGAGAGGACTTAAATTGAACAACGAGAATGAAAATATGGAAACAGATGGGGCAGCTTGAAGAGACAGCGAGAAACTTGAGGATGTGACTACTAAGCTTGAGAATCTGGCGGAAAGATGGAAGGTATAGAAAATGAGGCTAAAAAGGAAGAAGCTCTTTTAATAAAATACTTGCAAAAAAGACCTTTGGCATCTTAGGCTGAGAGGCTTTTTGCCTTTGTTATAGTGTCGTTAATCCACTGAAATAGGAGTAACATTTGGTCAGGATGTTACACTCAGGCAGGAGGGCAGATACCTTCGATTATGACCTACATTGTGTCATTTTTTCCATTGTACCTTATAGCCTTTCTGTGCTCTTACTTATTATCAAAAACTACCTAATGATGGCAGACAAAGGAGGCATCGGCTTTTCACCCTCTTAAAATGTTTTTGTATGTGCATTACCATTATGTATATTGGTAATCTCATAGGAACAGGGACTTTCAGGGGTTATCGGAGGCTTTTTGGCAAGACTTCAACAACAATCTTGCTGAACTTATTACAAATGCTGATATGACAGGTACAATCATCTTTGTTGTTATCTTAGGACCGATCATGGAGGAGATAGTATTTAGAAAGATACTTATCGACAAGACTGTAGAAGTTCGGAGAAAGAAACGCAATGATGCTTTCTGCACTTATGTTTGGACTTTTCCATATGAACCTTTTTCCAGTTCTTTTATGCCTTTTGGTATAGTCTCATCTTTGCTTATGTTTACATAAAGAGCAGAAAGATAGGGTATTCAATAGCCTTCCATATGATTATCAACTTTATGGGATCTGTTTTGGCAGTGTTTCGTGTCTAAAAACTATACCGAAGACGTGATAAATAAGCTCAGGCGGCAATCCTGAACTGGTATCACAGGCTCTGACACCGAGGGTAGTATGTCGCAGTATATTCGATTGCGGTTATCATACTACTTTTTTGTGGGACTTGTTTTACTAATTATCGGAAGAAAGAATATGCGCTTGATGTAAACGGCGCACCATTTACAAGAAGGAAGAAAAAGGTCTTGTCTACGGAAACTTTGAATGGCATTTTTATAGCTGCCTGCATTGCAATGATGGGACTCACTACACTTGCACAGCTAAGTTAGGAGAATATGAAAGAAGAAAAGATGGTTTATGTAATAAGCCATAAGAACTCGATACGATTCAATCTGTTCTGCTATCTCTTATGCAGAGCTTAAGAATCTGACGTCAAGAGGAATTAAATATGTTCCCAAGAGGGCGAGTAAGATAAATGAAGAGACAGAATATGTCCTAAAAGAGGCTTGGAATAGAGCACCGGGCTATATGCCCTGATGCAGGTACACAGGTAAAGGATATGGAGATTCACAAGACTCCATTTTGCTGACTCAAAGCCTCACTATAAATGAGGCTGGGAGCTTATGAAAGAGGCTAAGCGGCATCCTTCCTGTACAGACAGCGAGGGACGGCTTGAAGGCATAATAGCTATAGGCGATGTTGAAAGTACTTGATGGGAAATGCTGATGAGACTATACTTTGCTAAGGCTAGAACCCAGTACTAAGAGATGGCGGATACCCTAAACGAGAGCTTGCTCTTGGTAAATGAACATGATGATCACTTCATAAGGGAAAGGTTATCATTGGCACTGATGACCCTAAAGCTTCTTGCGTCAATATGGCAGCAGATGACCTGGTTGTGCTGGCAATAGAAAAAGATACCCAGCTGCTGCCATCAAGGCAGATGCCAGCTGTATAGTGATAAGTGGCGGACACACAGCAGATGAAGACGTCATAGCTGCGGCGAAGAAGAAGAGCTGTGAATCATCAGAAAGTCCCTATGGATACACATACCATAGCAACTTTTATAGCCATAGCATACCTGTCAAAGATATCTTATGAAATGTGAGGGCATAGTAACCTTCCATTCGAATGATTTTTTGCAGATGCAATCAAAGGAAACAATGGGTAAGTACCGCTACCGTGACTTCCCTATAATAGATGCAGACGGACGCTGTCTTGGCACCATTTCCAGAAGAAACCTCATCAATGTAAGGAAAAAGCAGCTCATTCTTGTTGACCACAACGAGCGTGACTCAGACAGATTGACAACATAGAAGAGGCAGAAATCCTTGAGATAATTGACCACCATAGAATAGGGCTCTCTTGAGACTATGGGACCGATTATGTTTAGAAATCAGCCTGTGGGCTGTACCAGCCATTCATATATCAGATGTATAATGAAAGAGGAGTAGAGATACCCTAAAAGAAGATAGCGGGCTCCTCTTGCGGCTATTCTCTCTGACACCCTTATGTTCCGCTCACCTACCTGTATCAAAGTTTGACCAGGAGGCTGTTACCGTGCTTGCAGGGATTGCAGGCATAACATAGAGGACTTTGCAAATGATATGTTCATGGCAGGCAGCAACCTCTCAGAAAAAGGCTCCTGAGGAGATATTCTATCAGGACTTTAAGAAATTTATGGCAGGTGAGACATCGCTTTGGGTGGGACAGATTAACTCTATGGACTCCAAGTCTCTTGCAAAATGCTGAGAGAAAATCAGACTATATTTTCAGAGTGAATGTGGTAAAAACGGTATGTCAATGGTATTCTTTATGCTCACCAACATAGTTGAGAATCTAAAACTTCTTTGCTTTGGTGATGGAAGTGAGAGAATTATAGAAAAAGGGCTGATGTGAGAGGGTCTTATAGGGATGCCGCTACGCTAAAGGGGATAGTATCCAGAAAAAGCAGTTAGTACCTGCTATCATGGGTATTCAGTGCTTGGCATTATACTTTTACTTGAAATATGATAATGTAATGGTATAATTCTCAGTAAGAAATTTTTCCTATCGTTGAAGAATAATTGTAAATACGGAGGTATAAGATGGCTTTACGAAAAAGAAATAAGTGACTACATTGAGGTCATAAGGAAGAGATGTTAAACGACCTTATGGAGCTTATAAGGATTAACAGTGAAAAAGGCGAAGAAAAAGCCTGGTGTGCCTTACGGTGAAGACACTATCAAGGCTCTTGACGCTGCTAAGTAAAGCTCCTTGCCGGCTATGGCTTTTTAAGGTAATAACTATGACAACAGAGTAATTAGCTGACTCTTATGATTTACCTACGAGACTTGATATCTCAGCACATCTTGACGTAGTGCCTGCGGAGATGACTGGACGGTTACAGGCACAACCCTGTTATAGAGGACGGACTCCCTCTGCGGCAGGGAAGCTGTGATGACAAGGGACCTGCAGTTGCAGCCCTCTATGCAGTCAGAGCAGTCAAAGAGCTAAATATACGCTTAAACACAATGTCCGCCTCATCCTTGGTTCAGACGAGGAATGTGGCAGCAGCGATGTGAGTACTACTACACCAAAGAAAAGGCCGCACCTGTGACAATCACTCCTGATGCGTCATAGGCTCTTATCAATATAGAAAAAGGGCGGAATCAGCAATGAGTTTACCGCCGAATACGAAAAAGACGACAAGACTCAAGCCTTGTGTCCTTGAAAGGGCGGTATCAAGATAAATGTGTTCAGGCGAGGCACAGCAGTAGTAAAGAAGAGCAAAGGGCAGATGCTAAGGAGATAACCAAGAAATTTGAGAGAAGAAACCGGACTTAAGTTTGTATTTGAGGAAGACAGGGGATAACCTTAATATCAAGGCTATAGGTGTGAATCACACGCTTCCCTCCACATATGGGTAAGAACGCATCAGGGACATTACACTTTGTCTAAGTTCCTCTTGCTGATGCCCCTGTAAATAACTGATGTAAGCGCTTGATAATATCTTTCCATATGGGACTACAATGGTAGAACAATGGGTGTTGACCTTAAGGATGATGTCTCGAGCGAGACCACGGTCACACGACATCCTTAAATCACTGAAACACATTTAGGGTGCTTATGACTGCCGTCCAAGCTATTATCACAGATGAGAGACAGGCGGGTAATGGAAACAAAAATCCGTGAACGAGAGCTTTACCATACCTGAAAAGCTATGTTTGGTATCATCTGAGTAGACGGTGATTCAGAGCAGTAAAAACCTGCTTAAATGCTATGAGAAGGGCTTTGGCGTTACAAATGCCAAGCCTATAGCTATAGGTGGAGAGTACCTATGTGCACCATCTTGAAAATAGGTGGCACAACTGGCTGTGAGATCGTGAAATTGACAACCCATATGTGCGTCAGATGAGTTTCATAGGTGGTTTGACTTATTGATAGATTAAGAGTGCGAAAAGCATGCAGATGCAATAGTGGAGTTATGCAAGTAAGTGAAATTGTTAGAGATTTATGGGATATACAATATAACCCTGACGAATCCATCGTTGGGAATTACTAAAAAGAGCATATTGAGCGGGTTTGCGCCCCTTATGCTTTCTCTGTTTGTTATTGTAGGTGTTTTTCTGCTTTGACACGAGCTCCACAGTTTAACACGGCAAGAGACTTTGAGCTGTTTATACAGATGAGTTTTGATAATTTAATATAGGAATGGTTCTTATTTTAATCCTGTATTTTTATGTATATACTACTATCTTTCGCTTTCTTGCGGGTGTAAAAGGAGAAAAACGTCAAAGAGGGAGAGAATTCTATCCTCACCCAGAATAATTATACTCATTTCTCTTGGAGACGGCAGGCGGAATCTTGAGATAGACATAGGAGATATTTACATTGTAGCAAAGCAAATTCATAATATACCAATGATGGTGTAGACTTATCCCAAATTCGCCGGTGTAAATTAGCCTGTTGGATTTACACTTAGGCGCAATCTGGGAAAAGCTCATGTGCGGCTGAGGTCGGGAGGCGCCTGCAAAGCATCCTGGTTTTCCTCCATATGCTTTGCAGGCGGGACTTACCGCTTATGGAGCTTTTATCTGGTTGAAATGCAGATCGGACCCCTCCGAAGAATGTCGTCATGAGATGATGTTTCTTTTAGCTATGATGTGCTGGATTATCCTCTATACCTTTTTACTATCTACGGTATGTAGGATTGAATGCCTAACTATCTGCATCGTCACGCACATACACTGAGTGGGAGTTGCGAGCTACACCGTGCACTTCAGTTTAGAGGCAACTTCTGTCATCGTTCGGAGACAACTTACAGTTATGGGAACTGCACGATGGAAGTAACGAGGCAGATGTCTAAAGCATCACGTGATAGTCAAACCTTTGGCATGTGGGGCATGTTGTGGTGCTCTCATCATCACTGCAAATCACTGATACCAGGAGCTTAGGAAGGATGAAAATAAATCCTGTTAGAAGGATGATTACTGCACACTGATAGCGGTGTGGCGCTATCTGCTAGCTGTATCTGATCTTTTCAGGATGGACTACTTTACAACTATGTCTTCGGTATCTCATCGGAGCTATAATGAAAATGTAAATGATGAGGGCTACCTTGCACACTCCAGCTCGGCAATATGCACGCAACAAGTGAATGTAGAAAAGTCGAGGCTACAGTCTAAGGTGGCTAGAAAAGCTGTAAAGAGGGTGCTTGATTCACCTGATAATATGCAATGAAAGATCATCAGGACGGTGTACATATCCGTACGTACTTGGTGTTCAAAATGAAAACAACTGCGAGACCTTTCGGTTCTTGCGGACATTGAAACCGATTGACCTATTGCCTTATATAGAAAGGCCTCAAGAAGAATACAATTAAAGGCTATGTGAAAATATGAGCGTAAACATGCGGACTACTGAGCAATACTGAAGTGCAATTCACTTACAAAGGAGCTCGATGGCATATGTGCCGACAGGCTCAGTACCTTATACCTGAGTATCTTAAGCGAGATATGTACCATCGGTGGTAGAGGAGGTAGCAAGAATCAGAGCCTTACAAGACGGCTGCTTATTGCATCCTTACTATTCATCAGGATACTGACAGGAAGGTAGTGGCCCAATCAGTATGTAGGCTTTGAAGATGACATGCATTTACGAAATTTAATGATGAGGGAGCCTATGAGCTGGTGCAGATGGAATGACTACACCAGACCTCATAGAGATGTGCGAGAAAATAGCTAACAAGGATCAATACAATTTTTCTTTAATGCACATACAAAACCATGGTGGCTATTTCCAAACAACAAGTGCGTTTGATGAGCCTAGCCAAGATAACCAACTTCAAAGGCAGTTCAGGCACTTGATTGCTATGTTTTCGCTTATGAGGACAAGTGATGCTGCACTTAAAGATTTGAGCGCATTTTGAGAAGGTGGATGAGCCTGTGTACTATACACAAGGGACCTGTGTCATTGCCGGATGATGCTACAAAGCAGTTAAATGAGCATAGCCTTTATAAAGTGATAATGACAAGGAGACTGTCAAAGGTTCGTGGTTCCTTATTTTGTCTGGGCTGATTACGCGAGCATTCGCAGTATGACGGCGTGCGACAGTGATCGGACACTGAGTGAGATATAACATGTTCAGGTTGGCTTCCATCGTGCATCAGTCACGTAAAGTATTCGTTTGGAAACATGATTATGATAGTACCTGCTGGGCCTCCGTCAGTATGCCTGCAGTGATCCGGCTGTGGCTACTGGGACGGTGATGGCGAAAGACTTTTCTCCACTCTCCTTGCCCGCTGAAGCCGCAGGCTTCTGGTTGGAGCGTGTCACTGCGCACAAGCAAAGAGGGTGAGGACGAGGAGAAGAAGGCTGAGAAGCTAAAGAGGCTATGAAATGTTGCAGTACAGCCTGATGTTTGATGCAAAAGACAAGTCATGGGATATATTTTTACCAAAAGAAGATAACAAATGAAAACAAAGAAGATAGTTAGTTTGTTAAGTTTGATGCTGTTTTATGGTCCTTACCTATATTGGGACTTACCATAAGGACACAGGCTGCTGAGGTAAGGATGTAGTGATGGGGAGATATGGGTTGCAACTCACTGCACTATGCTCAGGTAATTCAAGCTGGATGACGAGCAATGACGCCGTTTCAGGCTTGGGCACGGGGTGAGAAATGGGTTTGGTCATTGGTGGTGGGGTCATCAGTGGCTCAGTATGGGAGACAGGTGGGTGGGTTGGTGGTGGTAAAAGATGCAAACGCTTTGGCACTATTGAGGTTGCACGATGCAGCATTGACACCTGATAAAGTACTTACTACGGTCATATGGAAACTAGAATGAAAAGGTAAATCCGGTATTCATACAAATTCTCCGTGATAAATAAGGGATTGACGGGCGAAAAAATAAACGAAAGTAAATGTAGAAAAATGAGAAATTAAAAAGACTCTTGTATTTTCCAACAAACAGTATAGCTTAAATCAAAAGGGTCAATTCAAGGGCTTTGCCTGGCAATAAAACAAATGGTGGTACAATCTATATGTGTCATCAGGAGATGAGAGGAATATTACAAACTAAACAGGTTCATTTATAAGCCTGAGATTAGAATGAAAGGTCAGACACCGGGTCTACAGTAAGATTAAATGCAGACTATGTATGGAGTTCTTTTCCACTTGATTCAGAGGATGATGGCAGCGGTGATGAGAAAAGAAAAGCGAAGGAAACAATGAGGAAAGAAGATTATACCGATGATGACTACACTGATGAAGATGATGAGGATGTAACATTTGCAAGGGTTGAGGACTTAAAGATAGTTGGAGGCGACCTGGTTTGTGGTAAGAAGCTGGGGAGACATAGTCAACAGCTTATCTTAACACCATACCTCAAGTGAGAGTTTAATAAAGGTAAGATTTTGACTATAAATCAAAAAGAAGGAAACA